>OGKG01001849.1_pt1 | contig 23996 bp, 17 predicted proteins | sample 1572201 | NCBI WGS metagenome assembly OGKG01 (sample SAMEA2582146, study PRJEB24529) | metagenome | biome: Human gut stool | place: China | collected 2011 | reverse complement strand
ACATTTTTTAATTTATTGAATATCAAATCGAGTAAACCAATTTCAGGAAACTACACCGGATATCCCCCGTGAAAAAGTCATTTATTCACGACAAATCCCGTGAAATCATTATGCAGGAAGCTATTTAACTCCTGTGGAGTTATTCGGACTTTAAAATGCCCGTCTTTAACGAATGTAATATTTCCCGTTTCCTCGCTGACCACCACGATATGGGCATCCGTGGCAGCACTCATCCCGATAGCGGCACGATGACGCAGCCCCAAGCTACCTGGGATATTATTATTATCAGACACGGGAAGAATACATCTCGCGGCAAGTATTTTATTATCGGCAATGATTACAGCCCCGTCATGCAACGGGGAATTTTTAAAGAAGATGTTTTCAAGCAATTCCTCCGTCACGATAGAACGAAGCAATACCCCTGTCTGGGCATAATTAAATAACTCCGAATTTTGGGATAACACGATCAATGCTCCGGTTTTGGTCTTCGCGAAATAGTCACAAGCCCGTACAATAGCCTCCGCCACCTCGTCCTTGATCGAAGGTTTGGAAAAGAGTCTTTCGAAATTAAATATATTCTGCAAATTATACTTACTACCTATCAAAAGCAGGAAACGCCGTACTTCTTGCTGAAACACGATAAGCAAGGCGATCACTCCCATCCCGATGAATTGTCCCAAAATATCGGACATTAATTCCATGTTCAAGGCCTTTACCAGTAACCAAGCCACGTAAAATGTAAAAATTCCGGCAAATATATTTATAGCGACAGTACCTTTCACCAGTTTATACACCTGATAAAATATAAAAGCGACCAGTAATATATCGGCTATGTCAGATAAACTCAGATGAAAAAACATATCTATATTCTTAAAAAGTCAATTTCATCGGCAAATTTAACCAAAATACAAAAGAAACCATCACTCGAGTTCATAAAGTTTCTCCTGTTCTCACTTTTTCATCCGACAGACAACAACAAGGACGGCAGCAATCACGATAAACAAGCCGATATAATTCACGTAAGTTAATTCTTCTTTGAAATAAATCACCCCCACGACTATCGCCGTAATCGGTTCCAAAGTCCCAAGCACTGAACTGGGAACAGAGCCGATCAGCTTCACCGCGGCAACAAGCAGACGGGCAGACACGATCGTGCTGAATATTGCCAACTGTGCCATGTCCAACAAAAAACGAGGGCGTGTCACGAACTCAAGCTTCCCCTGCGGAAGAGCCACCGCCACGTAAAAAATAGCCGTGAATAATAACACGTAGCAAGTCAACACGTCCGGATTAATTGCCTTGAGCACGGGACGGTTCAACGCCGTGATGTAACAACCGTATGTTACCGTGGACATAAGGACGAAAAATAATCCCCACCACTTCACCTCTCCCGGCGCCCACGATAAAAGATAGACTCCGCATATCGCCAACACGATACCCGCTCTCACCTCGAGAGAAAGTCGCTCCTTGTAAAAGATCATCATAAGGATAGCCACTACCACGGGATAAAAGAAATGTATCGCTGTCGCCACTCCCGTGGGCATATAATGATAAGACCACATCAGAAAAAATGCCGTTATCCCGTAACCTCCGACTCCCGCCAGAATAACCTCTTTTATCTCTGCGCGGGACAATCTCATGTTCACACGCCGGAGAAGTAAATAAATAGCATAGATTATACCCGCTATCCCGTAGCGATACACCAATATAGTTTCATTGTTCACCCCGTCGATTATCGCCTGATTGGCGTACAACGGAATTAAACCGAAAGTAGCCGCGGATAATGCCGCAAATATGATCCCTTTTATCTTATCCATCTCCTGTTTTTCAAAAAGCGGCACGAAGGTAGCATTTTTTTCTATATATTCGCGAGACAATTAATAACACACGAAAATATGAATAGTATGAAGTACATATTAACACTTATGCTCCTTGCCCTCTCCGGCATATACGCATCCGCGCAGACAGACGGAAAAGCGAAAACGATTCTCGACAAGACAGTAGAACACATCAAGTCATACCCCGCAGTGGAAGTCGTTTTCGACCTCTCGATGATCAATAAAGAGGAAGATATCAAAGAAACGCATCACGGGAAGGCGTACATGAAGGACAAAATGTACCGGATTGATGTCATGGACGTGATCAATTATTTTGACGGAGAAGTGATCTACACTTATATGCCGGAACAGGAAGAAGTAAACATCAAAAACCCCGATGATAACGAGGAAGAAATGTTGAATCCCTCTATCCTTTTCGACATTCACAACCAGAAATTCAACCAGAAACTCGTCGAAGAGAAAGACGGAACAGCCTATATCGAATTAACCCCGAAAAAGGAACACAAACAGATTACCAAAATAGGCGTATGGATCAACACCAAAACGAATATGGTGGAAAAGGTTACCTCCTTCGGGAAAGACGGCAACGATGTAATCATCACGATAAAGAGCTTGAAAAAGCCGGACATGGAGCTTGACGTGAAATTCTTCCGCTTTGACAAAGACGCTCACCCGGAAGTGGAAGTAATTGATTTACGATAAGGTTTCGCCCGCGGCGAAAGTTGCAGGCTACAAGTTGCATTTGCCTTCGGCAAGTTAAAGGTTTACAATATTCACAAAAGAAAGGGAGAGGCTGTTCGCACGGCTTCTCCCTTTTTCAACACACTATATAATACACGAAAAACTATTCCTCGGGTTTAGCGTACATGCTCAAATACTCAACCGTCTTCGATTCGGAGGGACGGCTCATGTTCGCTTCAAGAATCCTTCCTTCCGGGTCAATCAAGATGAAATGAGGAATCCCTTTCACGCGGAAAGCACTCGTGAACGCTTCATCACCTCCCGTGTGAAGTTGTATCCCACCTAATTTCTCGCCCTTCACGGTTTCTTCCCATTTCGCTTTGTCTTTATCTGTCGAGATACTCACGAAACGAACTTTCGTTCCCTTGAATGCCTCTTCCAGTTTTTGCAAATGAGGGATTTCTTCCCGGCATGGACCACACCAGGTAGCCCAAATATCGATATACACGAGATTGCCTTTCAAATCTGACAATTTAACTTCTTTCCCGTTAATATCCAAGTACTTGAAATCCGGGGCTTTATTTCCTTTCGTGATAGAGGTACCTTCCTCGTATATCTTGGCAAAGGTTTGCTTGATCAGCGGGTCGGTCACCGTTTCCTCGAATATCTTTTTCACGCCGTCGGCTTTGGAGATCCCTTCTCTGTCGATATAATCTATGGCAAATGAACCCACTAAATATTCTTTAATTTTCGGGTCCTTGATATTCTGCAAAACATAATTCAATTCATTCATCACGATCTCTTCATCCGGAGTGTTCACCAGATCAACGCCGCGATTGGAAAGAACTTCTATAACCCCTTGCATGTAATTTGTATAACCACTCAATTGCAGTAACCATTCCTGCTCCTCCATCATGGATTTCATCTTGTTATAAAACTCGTCCGAAGGATTACCCCTCCGGGCATATTGCCACATGATTCCGTTCACGTCATAGCGGATGCGGTATTTCTCTTTCTCGACGAAAGTTTTATCAAATCCCTTGCTTTCCAACGCCTTGTAGTTGTCTTCCATGTATTGATCCAGTTTCGCGAGAAATTCATCCTCGGGCAAACCGAAATCTCCCATCTTGGGAATATCCAACTCGTTCCCGTTAATAAAATTATTCTTCACCCCCCCCTCGCCGTCAAAGGACACCATCAACCCGGACGGGGTCATGTCCCAAGTTACAGACAAGTTTTTCCCCGGTTCAAGGTAAACCGGTACATTTTTCCATTTATACTGGAAAACGGCATATTGCGGTTCGTCAACCGTTAAGATAACACTCCCTTTCCCTTCCGCATTCAACTGTAACACGGTATCCATTTTAGATAAATAAAATCCTGCTCCCTCGTAAGTCTTGTCTTTCACCACCACATCGACCGCAACTTCCTTCTTCGTCTGACAAGCACCAAACACGAATGCAATTAATAACGCGATAAATAATTTTCTCATAATTGAATTTTTAAATGAATACAATATAACTCATTCTACATATAAATATTCTGACTTTTCCTATCTCGAAAAAGTCCAAGTAATAATATCACTTCATCTCCAAAAAACTTTGAAGAGTTTTCTCCGTGTTCGGGTCAGAGGGCATCGTCATATGCGCATCCACGATTCGCCCTTCTTTATCGAGCAGGATAAAACGAGGGATACCGCTTACCACGTAAGCCTTCGCGAACGCCAGATCACCGTTCATGTGTAATTGGATACCCGATACGTTTTCTTCTTTCATGGCTTTGCGCCAAGCTTCCGCGTCATTATCACACGAGATGCTGACAAAAGTGATCGGCTTCCCCTCGAATTTCTTCTCCAATGCTTTCAAATAGGGAATTTCCCGCCGACAAGGACCACACCATGATGCCCAAAGATCAATATACACGAACTTGCCCCGCAACGATTCCAATGATACAAAATCTCCCTTCGCGTCCGCGAAATTAAATTCCGGTGAAGGATCTCCCGGTTTCAATCTACTCCAAGTTGCACATACCTGATCGAAATCCTCCAGTAACTTCTTGTCTTTCACGTATTGTTTGTAATACGTTACCAACTCTTCCTTCTCTCCCGCGCCGTGGTCAGACACGTAGTCAAAAATATAATGATGTATCAAATCACTCAACAATGTCGAATCCTTGTAATTATCAATAATATACTTCACTTCCCGCTCGAGCAGTTTATCCGGCGTCATATCGGATACGCCTTTACCCGCCATAATTTCCACGGCTTTCTGCACGAAACGGCGATAAGCCTTCAACCCGACCAAATTCGTATTTTCTTTAGCCAATTCCCGCATGGTCGCGTAATAAACTTCCGAAGGCTCGAAATTCTCGTCACCCGCCATCCACCGGTGATTCATGCGATACGTGTTCCACGAACCGTACACGTAATAACGTAAACGTTCTTTCTCCGTTTTCACGAAATCTTCCGGTAATGATTTACCCTCTAAGTTCTTGATATTCCTTGCCAACACCTTTTCCGATTCCTTCTTCAACTCCTCTTCATCTTTCGAGAAACTGGAAGATTCCAAAGGTACTATGGCAGAAGACAAATACTCGTTGATCTCCTTACAATTACCGGAAAAAGTTCTTTTCCAGTTGGTAGCATTCCCGGAAAACTCCATAATAACCGGTTCTCCCCCTGCCAGATAAAGCGGGTAATATTTACGCCCGTAAGTAATTCCTGAATATTGAGGGGCGATACGCGGAACTTTTATTTCGACAATCCCGTTTGCCGGCACATCGAAAGCCTGCTCCCGCTCGTTAATTGTAACGAGCAACTTCTCTCCTTCTTGAGGCTCGGAAATCGTACACTTGAAAACCAAGTCTTTCAACTCCACCTTTTTCGGGGTATCGCCACATCCCCAAACGGCCGCCGCAAACAACAGGAAAAACAAATATATTCTCATAACGATTCGTTTTGGTTTTTACTATAATCTACTGTTTCCATCGGGCTTGACGGATAGCGCGACCCGGCTTCTTTCAACAACGCATCTATCTTTTCCGCCTTGTGATACGGGGCTTCAAACGGATCCGTTCCGTTATATCTCACGTTCCCCTCCGCGTCAAGAATCACGATATGAGGAATACTTGTCACTCCATAATCCATATTCATCACGTTCTGTTCGGTAAAAGCCACCCGCCACGTGATCTCCATATCTTTCATTAACGCCTGCATCAACTCTATCTCGTAATCGGGTTTTCCTTCCGTCTTGATTGTCTTGCCGTGTTTCATATCCACGTGATAGCCCATGATAGAAGTCACCCCGATAATTTCCACCGGATATTTCGCGTACCTCTTTTCCAATTCCCGCATATTCGGGAATATACTCACGCAGGGAGCACATTTGGTAGCCCAGAAATCCAACACGACCACTTTTCCTTTCAAATCATCGAGGCTCTTTTCTTTTCCCCCGCTAATCCAGATAATATCCAGCCCCGGGGCTTTGTTACCCACTAAAGTACCCGTGGCATAAGGACCTTGCAGATACTGAATCGCTTCTTCCACCCGTGCACGCCTTCTCCCCTTGGCATAACGTTCATTATCTAACAGGGTTGTATGTTGCTTCAACACTTTTTGCCGAATCCCGTCTTTTTCCCCGGCAGAGAGTTTTTCCGCCGTGAAAGCAGTATTAAACACACCCATCGAAGCGAAAACAGACTCGTCCGACAGTGTCAAATCCAGTAAGGATTTTATATGATCAAATATCCCCAGTTCTACCCAAGTATCAGCTTTCAATCGGGTAGCACCGTTTATCACGTCTGTCATGGCTTCATTATTACTCAACAAGAAATCCGCCATCAAGGGATGTGTCACGACAGCCTTGTAAGCCGTTCTTTCCATTTCCTTACCTTCGCTATAATTATCAGCCGAAGGCAGATATCTCCAACGATAAAAAGTATATTCAGCACCTTCCCTGCCCTCCAATTTTGCTTTTTGTTCCAACAAAGGAGCCAACCAATCCCGCAATCGCCGATCAAGCGAGATACCTCCCTCGTTAAACAATAATTTGATTTGTTCCGGAGTGATCTTATGGATATCAAATCCTTCTTCGCCTTTTATGATTACTTCCTGAAAGGCTTTATCTTTATCCGCCTCTCCCTGTTGATCTGAAATGGCAAAAGCCATGTTACGACACAAATCCTTCAATTGTTCATCTGTCGGGGCCTTAGGTCCGCAAGAAACAAAAACAAGAAGAAGAGATAAATAATATAGTTTTTTCATATTCTTCAATGTAAAATGTTATTCCGGTCGCGATATCGCGACCGGAATAATTATTTATTCTGTATAAGAAAAGTCTAACGTTTTACCTTTTCCATCAGTTCCAGTCCAACTTATCTTTTGTGTTATATATTCATATATTTGACCTTGCCATTCTTCCTGCTCACGTTCTATCTGCCCAACGTTATACTCGATCAATACATTTCCGTCTTTCTTTAGCACGTCAAATAAATAGTTATTATAAAGATTATTCAAATCAAATCCCGAGATATTGCCCGGCACCACGGCCGGTAATCCCGACAAATACAACGGATTCGGTTGCATATCCTTGCCTGCCGCGAAATCATACACGTTACCGGACAGATCCCCGTCTAGCTGGTCTACGCGAATCAACGTTCCATCCTTTTCCAAATAAGTAGGCACATATTCACTACCGTCTATTTTGTAGCTTTTGATATTTCCACTCTCGTATACAACATCCGTGATATAATCTTTTGTTGCACCCGCTTCATCCGTGTAAACAACCTTCACTAACTCTCCATCCTCGTTATAATTATACACGTATACGGCATCAGTACTTAACACCTCAAACGATCCCATCCCGGAGTTTACAGTAGACAATGTCATCTTGGTAATTTTATCCCCATCATACTCGAAATCAGCAATACTCCCATTTGCATATCCGGGATAAAGTGCTAACCTGTAAAACTTGTCCATTCCCGGTAAATCTCCCGGTTTTTCATCGTTCACTGCAACCTCCATGGCATACATTCCCCACATATCATTAATATCACCGTTATACACCGATTGATCAATATTTACCCAAGTCATAGCCTTGATACGTTTCACGGTTATTTCTTTGGCAAACTCCAGCTCTTTCTGGTCAACCACGACAATTTTCACCGTGTTGTCATCCATTTTCAAACCGGCAATACGCACGTTGAAATCATATTTCGATTGTTCCGCATCGAGAGACAAATCAAAGGTATTCTCCAAAGTTGTCCCCACGTATACTTGAATTTCTTTCAAAGGAATCATCCCGCGCACTACCGTTAATTTCAAGTTACAGTTCTCGAATTGAGTGGTAATCGTCCCTTCCGTGGCGAAACGTACATCCAGTTCCGAGAATTTCTTCACTGTCACGTTGATCTTTTTGTTCACGATTTGCCCCGCCTTATCTTCTATTTTCAATGTCAACATAACCACCGTATTCTCCGTGTAAGGAGTTAAATCCAAATCATAGGTATAAGTGTAATCATTCGGGTTAGAGAAAGAGGTCACCTCGTTCAATGCCGTACTTGTCGCGTTGTCAATCAACGCCACCTTTGCCAATCCTTCCTCCGAAGTAATCGGTAAGCTAATCCGGTACGTATCAGCCGTATCTCTTTTCAACTCGATGTTTACCTCACTACCGTCAATTACCGGTGCCATTCCCGGATCATCATCCGAACAAGCGATAAAACCAGCTATCGCGACAAGCGACAACAAATAACTTTTCAATCTTTTCATAATTCATCAATTTTAAGTTCGTACTTTACTAAGTCACACGTATTTTAATTCTATAAAAAATCCAAAGCCAAGGGATTGACTTTCTCTATATTTACCCCTATCGCTTTAAGTCCCTGCGCCACGTTTTGCATTTTAATCCGCATGATAGACTTTTCCATCACGATATCATGCACCCGTTGATCCATCTTCACGAGGTTCTCCACGAACATCATCAAGTCTTCCATCTGTTGCGGGTAATAATTCACATCCTTTTCTATGTAAAAGAAACCGCGCCCCATAAAATAATTTTCATCCAAAGTCGTTCCGGTTGTTCTCTCTATTTTCGTCCCGTACAGTTTGGATGCCGGATCAAAGAAAACATCTTCCACGAACACGTTGCGCCGTACATTCACGAGATAACCACCCAAGTAAATGTAATGTAACTGTTGCAGATACTCCACTTGCCTGTCCGTGTCCATCCCCGACAAGCTTTTCCGATCCAGACAAGCCGCTGTAAAACTATTCATGTTGGCCACGGCATCATGATTTATCTTCGTGTTATCTTCTCCCGATATACCTAACGCACTAGCAAATATCTTAGTGCATATCAGAAACTTCCGGGGAAAATTGTTGATAATCATAGAGTCCTCGTAACAAGACCAGAAATGTTCCTTCAAAAAAGCGACAGCACCGGGCACATCATCTTTCTCCAAGTAGGTCAACTTAGCCTCCCGCCAAGCCGCAGCCTGATCAAACTGATAAGCAAAATCCAACAACTGGTCAAACTCGTATAAAATATACGTCCCGTATTTCTCCTTAAAAGCCATGATGTCCGTGTTTGATTTGTCGATCAAGTTTTCCAACCGATCCTCATCCTTCATGGAAGGACTTACATCCTCATCATCACTACATCCGCCCAACAGACAAAATAGTCCGATCAATAAAAACAAGCTATATCCTTTCATCTTATTCTCTATTTATCCATGAAAAACCCACTTAATAGTCACTCTTTATAGGCAATTTTTCTACCCGTTCATTCTGTTTCATCCCCGTACGGTTGATCTCGTCTTGAGGAATCGGGTACACGTAATTCGGATCATTCGGCGTCAACATATAAGTTTCCGTACCCATTATCGTTCCCGTGTTATTTACTTGAGTGAACACGTGGTCAATTTGTTTGGCAAACAATTTCGTGCGCCTTAAATCAAACCAACGATGTCCCTCGAAACACAATTCCCGGCGTCGTTCGTTAAAGATAAACCGCTTCAAATCCATGCCGCTCGCGGGTATCGTGATCTTATTGATATCCTCTACCCGATTCTCCACCAACAGTTTCACGTCATTATACGCTTCTTTATCCATATTTTTCATGGCGTACGCCTCCGCGCGGTTCAGGAATGCCTCGGAAAGTCTGTAATTGAAAGCACCCATGGTCGTGAACGTCCCCAACCACTTGGCGGGAACCCCCATTCCTAGTACAGTGGTTACAAACAACGTCGGACGCAAATCACCTTCCAGATACGAGTTTTCCAAATCCGTCGAAATCCCGTAAGTAGGGGATGAACTGCCCTCGTAAATATGTGGCATGGCATAATCACCCGTTCCGACCAAAGAAGAAGGTTCGCCGTACGTGTGTAGAATTTCCGCGTTTGTCGTGTTGACGAAACTTCCCTGATGCTCCTTCAGACTCCATAACATAGAATTACGTCCCTCGATCACTTGTCCGGCAAATTCAATACATTTATCCCACTCGTGCATATACAAGTATACCCGAGAAAGTAACAACTTTGCCGTTAAGGCATCCGGGTGCCACAACGATTTTTTCAACCCACTGGCGGTAAACTCCTTGACCGCATCTTTCAAATCACTCTCGATCAAAGCATAAACCTCTGCCACGGTTGCCCGGGGATAGGAAGCCTCTACCCCCGTCCCCAAACGTTTCGGGATACCCACCTCCGAGGCAGCCGTTTCCGGATCATAAGGTTTGGCGTACAGGTTTACTAACTCCAGATACGCTCTTGCCCGAGAAAACAAAGCTTCCCCTCGAGCGTAAGCTCTTTCCGTTTCAACTCCGTCCGCCTCGTTCACGTTTTCCATCACGTAATTGGACGTCAGTATCAAACCATACAGTATTTCCCAATACTTGTTTACGGAAGCCTTATCCCCGTTCCCGTCCACCTCGATATCACGTTGCCACGTGTATAAACTCTTGTAAAGATTTTTATCCTCCGAACCCGTCTTACGGTTCTCCATGATATCGTCCGTCATGAAGTCCGTCATATAATTCTGCGTGGTTTGTATAAATGATTCCCGGTGCAAAATACTCAGGTAATGTTCCACCGTGCGGGGAATCACTTGATCCTTGTCCTCTTCTTTCAAGAAATCACTACAAGAAGAAAAAAGCAGCAGACTCAGAACAATAAATATATATCCCTTTTTCATAAACCTTTCCATTAAAAATTCACGTTTATATTCAAATTATAGGTCGGCAACGCGGGCATGCCGATAGATTGCACCTGATCCGGATCCTGTCCTTTCAACTTCTTGTCGAACGTGATCACACCGATATTCTGTACTTGGAAATCCAAACGAACACCACTCACCCCGATTTTATCCATCCATTGACCGCTTAAACTATACCCCAAAGAGAGAGCCCGCACGCGGATATGATCGCCTTTAACCACCCGCAGATCCGAATGATCATACATGTACCAGCCTGTCAGAGCTTGTGGACCGGCAATGTTGTAAAAATCAAAATCTATCATCGTGTAAGTATATTCTTCCCCTAAAATTGCACCCATAGCAGGAGCATCCAACCGTATATTCGTTAAAACGGGTATATTCGTGTGAGCTTCATCCCCCTCTTTTCTCCAACGTTTCGTGAATGCTTTAGGCATATTATCTCCCGGATAAGGCAAGACACTTCCATCGTCCTTGTACAAGCGCAACATCCGCACCTTATACCCGAACTTGTACGAGAACTCCGCCCGAAGGGACAAACGCTTGTACATGAACTCCGTGGAGAAACTACCGAATGCCACCGGGGTTCGTGTCCCGGAGTAAGTAAATATCGTGTTCAGGAAATCTTCTTTCGACATATTACTGTCATTTCCCGTCAGATTCTTGAAACGAGGCAACCCGTGCTCATCCAACCTATCGAACTGGTAAGAATAGAATCCGTCCACCGATTCTCCTTCTTTGACCACCGAACCACTCACGTAATTCGTGTAAGTATCACCCACGATAGACGCCTCCTTTGCCCCTTGCACTACTTTATTTTTCGTGTGCGAGAAAGAAAGCGATGTCCGCCATTTGAAATTCTTCGTGTCGATATTCCGGGTTGAAATATTGAAATCGATACCCTGATTGGTCGCCGAACCGTCGTTTACCTTCATAGAACTCACGCCGTTCACCAATGATATGGGACGATCCGTGATTAAATCCACCGACTTGCTGTAATAATACTCCAATGCCCCGCTAATACGCCCCTTCAGGAACGACCAATCCAAACCGATATTCACCGTGGAAGTTTTTTCCCACTTCAGGTTGGCGTTTGGAAAGGATTGTATCATAGCCCCCATCTCTCCCGACGCAGTTTGCTTCTGCGGACGGTTAATGATCATATACGGACTCTCGTTCGGCACGTTACCGCGATACCCGAATGACCCGCGGAGCGCCAACGTTTCTATCCATTTACAATTCATGAAACGTTCCTCGTTGATATTCCAACGACCGGAAACCGACCATACAGGATTAAACTTTTCGTTCTTGTACTGACCGAAACGGTTCGACCCGTCATTACGTATATTGAAATTCAAAGAATACAAATTCTTGAAAGTGTAAGTAAATGTCCCGTAGAACGACAACGCGTTTTCTTTCCGGTCAGTGATAGTCGGGAAAACACCCCCACCTTGAAGGAACCATCGTTTGAGTGCTTGAGTCCACTCGTAATCCACCCCGTTCTGCATCACGGGGAAATAAGTAAACGTCTTACCGTCATCTTGCATATAACCCGGAAATTCCCCGCTTTGTGTTCCCTTGTACACGGTAGACTTTGCTTCTTGCCCGATATCCAAATTAAAGTTATGATCTTCCTTAATAGTGAAATTATAATTGATCTGGTTTCGCACCATCCAGTCATATTGATTCATGGAACTGTTGGAATAGACCCCTCCGTCCTTAATACTTATATTCGGAACGTCACCCGCGGGCTTGTCTCCATAATCCCAACCCCTCAATTTCGCCACGTAAAAACTCTTGTCACTCATCCAATTTTCAGTCAGGTTAGTCGTCGTCGTCAACCCTACCGTTCCCATGTAACGCAGGTTCGGCAATATCTCCCAATTCAATGCTCCCGTCAGATTCAAACTCTTGTTGACAATATTGTTTCCCCCGTTGGCAAACTCGTTCAAAACATTATACTTCGCGTATATATATTGCCCAGTCACCCGTTCCTCGCTCACCTTCTTATCCACGTAATGTAACGACCCGTCAGCATTCCGGACCGGAATCGTGCGATTCGTGTAATACGCCTCGTTAAAAGCGGAATAACCGTCCGGATTATAATCCGCATCCTGCAACGAACCGCTCAAACGTACATCCAACAAGATATTCTCCCGCAGACGGGTAGATAGATTCATACGTGCCGTCATTCTCGACAAATCCGCTCCCCGCTCGGAACCTTTACTACTCGTGTACCCGAAAGAGAAGTAATAACGCGTCCCCTCGTTTCCTCCCGATATACTGATATCGTGCGATTGACTGAAAGAATTCCGGTACAACGCCTTAAACCAATCGGCATTCTCGGATTCCATAGCGGATATCCCCTGTTGGAACTCGGCAAAAGAAATCTTCTTGTCCCAATAGTCCATCATCAATCCCTCGTATCCCAAACGCTCCGGCGTGTAATCAAAGTACAGTCCCCGATCCATAATCTCGCGCGACACATCAATACGTTCCTTCGAGTTCATCAACTCGAAATCGTCATAAGACGGACGTTGCGTGAGTCCCGCGTTAAAACTGTAACTCACCGTTGTTTTCCCGATCTTTCCGGTTTTCGTGGTCACCACAATCACACCGTTTGCCGCACGGGTTCCGTAGATTGCCGTCGCCGACGCATCCTTCAACACGTCGATCCGCGCAATATCCGAAGGATTCAATCCCGTGATCGCGTTACCAATCAAGTTCACGTTATCCCAACTGTTAATCTGGTCGGCGGAGAGGGGCACCGGATTCTCGTAAATAATCCCGTCGATTACCCACAACGGCTCGCGTGTTCCCGTGAACGTGCTGCTTCCCCGCAAACGCATCTTGGTGGCGGCTCCCGGGGTGGTACTCAACGTCATCGCGAGTAACCCGGGAACCTTTCCTTCCAACATCTGGTCTACCGTCAACGCACCCCTGAAATCCAGATCCTTGTCCGTCAGGGAAGAAATCGAACTTGTCAACTTCCGTTTGTCAATTGTCTGGTAGCCGGTCACCACAACTTCGTCCATGCTAACACAATCGTCGTCCAGCACAACATCCAGTCTTTTCTGTCCGTTCCAAACCACTTCCTTGGTTCTCATCCCGATAAAGGAGAACAACAAGGATTGTTTCTTTCCATCTAACGCTATCGTGTACTCCCCGTTCACGTTCGTTGCCACGCCGATAGCCGTTCCCTTGATCAACACGGTAACACCCGGCAACAGTTCGCCTTTGCAATCCTTCACCACACCTTTCACCTCTACTTTCCGAACCACGGAATCCCGCACAGTCGTCTTCACCGGGGCGGGTTTTATCACCACCATATCGTCGATAATCTCGTACGTGTAAGGCAATCCCAGTAACACTCTATCCAAGGCTTTCGCCAAGGTGGAATTGTTGATATCCACGCTTACCCGGGCCGCCTTGTCCAATTCCTCCTCGTTGAACACGAACAGGTAACCTGTTTGCTGTTTCAACGATTTAAATACCTCTCTCAACAATACATTCTCGCATTTCAGACTCACGTTCTGGGAAGCCACTTCTCCAAAAGCACTAATAGACAGGAGAATTGTCAAAACAATTGTTAGTTTCATAATCAAAAAAGAGTTACCATCTCGAGTTTGTCGCAGGAGACAGCGAATAATTCGCCTTTTTTCCATAATTTTGCAAATCAATTTTACGTTATTCCAACTTGACTTTTATCAGTTAAGAGGAACGAGTTACACGTGAGCGGGGGATGCTGGTACCATTCTCCGCTTTTTATCACCCGTCCTCACTTTATTACTTCGATTGTACCTGTATCACGTTATCCTTTATCCTGAACATCACGTTCGTCGTCTTTTCCAGTATATCGAGGGATTGGTACAGGGGGATATATTTCTTTATTCCCCCCGTGAAACGCCGATCCCCGGTCCCCACGTCATCGAACTCGAAAATAACACCATACCAGCGGGATAATTGTTTCCCGATCTCCCGCAAGGACATATTTTCGAACTCGAACACACCTTTCAACCACGATGAATAGAGCGTGACATCCACCTTACGCACTTCTATATTATTCACGCTCTTGTTGTATATAGCCTGCTCTCCCGGCTGAAGACAGACTTTACACGTTCCGTCGGCAACCTCCACCTTCCCTTTCGCCAGTGTCGTAACGACTCTCTCTTCCGGGTAAGCGCATAAATTAAATTCCGTACCCAATACCTTCACCCGAGCTCCACCCGTGTGCACGATAAAGGGATGCTCTGCGTCTTTACTCACGGCAAAATAGGCTTCACCCTCCACGTATACCTCTCGTGTCTCTCCCGAAAAATAGGTTGGGAAACGGAACTTCGTGTCGGAATTCAACCACACCCGCGTACCGTCAGCCAAGGTTAGATCAAATTCCCCGCCAACCGGTACTTCCACGGTATGCAACACGCTTTTGGCAACTTTCCCGTTTACATGATAAACGAGCGTGCTCGCGGTATCCTTGGTAATCTCCGTACCGTCCTTCTCCACCAATCCCAACACTTCTTCGTTTTTCAGGTTTACACTCTTCCCGTCAGCCATGTGCAGTATCACGGAAGCATTCCCGGGAATAACTTCCGCGACCGGAATCACCGTCGTTTTCTGTTTAACGGGCAGCAATAACCACGTCCCGATCATAACGGCAAGCAATATCGAAGCCGCCGCCATAACCCGAATCATTCTTACCCGGTCACGTCGTTTCAATTTACGTTCCAACACTTTCCATGAACGTTCCCGATCCATCCTATCCATAAAACCGATCCCGTGTGCTTCCCTGTACACCCGAAGGCAGTCCTCGAAAATAGCCTTATTTTCCGGTGTCTGCCCGCTCCACGTCTCCAGCCTCTTGAAATCTTCCCGGCTGATAGAACCTTCCGTGTAGTCAGCTATCCATTGATGTATGTTTTCCTGCATATCTCTCCTTCGTTTCTTACATACTGCACTTTTAACGAATATGGGTGAAAGGAAAACGAAGTTTTTTCGAAAAAAAAGTCTCAACAGATATTAATCACTAGGAATCAAACATTTAACAGGATACAGAATTCATACTCCGGACACATTTTTCTTGTTAGAATATCTTCATCATGAACGAATATTCTATACTTAATATTATTTCTCGCCAAGAATGTGTTTCGCCCTATATGACAAGGTATTACGCCTTGGTTGCAAGCACTGTTATTCTATTGTCGTTCTATTGTTGTTCTATTGTCATTCTATTAAAATAGAATAATAATAGGATTACAAAAGTTTTATTCATTAATTACAATTAACGAAGATAGAGAGAAGAATAGGTGTAATGAAGCGGAGGCATAGGGAAAAGCTCAGGACATCACCAACTTTCTTAGCCGTAGTAAAATCAACAGGATAATCGTATCGAGGTTATCGCGCAATTGTTTCAACGCTCTCGCGTAATGCGTTTTGACGGTATTGACAGAAACACCCAGTTTATCGGCAACCTCTTTGTAACTCATGCCTTCCAACACGATAGCGATGAATACTTCCCGGCATTTCTCCGGCAATCGCTGTATTTCTTTTTGTAATTTCTCCCGACGGGCGTTAATATCTTCTTCACGTTCGACAGATACCTCGTCAAGCAATACATCCGAGTAATTCCCGATTTCCTCGAAAACCAGACGCCCCGATTGACGTATCATATATAGCGCTTCTTTTTGTACTGCCCCGAACAAATACGACTTCAAGGAACCCTCGAACACGGTTCCTCTTTTCTTCTCCCAGAAGTTTACCAACACCTCCTGCACCACATCTTCCGCGTCCTCGAAAGAATGCACGAAACGCAAAGCGAACAAGCACAATACTTGATAATAATTATCAAATACCATCTTCACGCATTCCGCGTTTTTTTCTTTCAAGTAACGAATTATCTTTTCCTCCTGATGTATCATTAGCCGTATCCCCTAAATCCAGTACGCGTGCCTTTTTACTACTTTGTCGTACACTTCGCTTTATAGGTTACTTTTGTTTCCATGGCGTCCATGATAACCGCTTTCACCGTTGAATTCAGTTCCCCGTCGGTGATCGTTCCCGTGGCGGTTACACGCATCGGCATACTATTATAATTATAGGTAAAAGAAATGTTCAACTTGTACACCGTTTTGCCGTCTTTCACTTCCGGTTTCACGGACACTCCCGCGGAACGATAGCTGAACTTCTGTCCCGTGGGCAGCACGAAGTCCGTCACCTCGACGATCACGCTATCGCGGTGTATCCGTTTCAATTCCAATTTCAACGGCAATTCCCGCTGCATGATCTCGATATATGCCTTCCCGTCGTACGTTCCGGCAACGGCTGCCCCGTGATCTTTTTTGTCCTTGGCTCCCGCTGATACAACACCTGCCATCCCGGCGGTAACAAACAAAACGAGAATAAGTTGTCCTATAAATTTCATAATCCTGATGGTTTTTCGTCTAAAAGTTTCTATTTTTAGCGCTCGAAAATACAAAAATAAATCCATAGTTCATGAACAAGAACATTTTCTTTACTATCTTGCTGGTTGTTTTCGTGTCGGTGCCCGTTTTATTTACTTCCTGCAATAGCTGTTCCGACCGCCGTACCGGTGATATCGATAAGTTGCCCGGGGTGTACCGCGGCGAAGCAACCATCGTGCTACCCGACCACGTGAAAGCGATGGTACCCCCTGAAGCCAAAGGCATGATACCGGAAGGCCCCATTCCCTGCGGTATCGAGATACAGGCGGACACGAACGAAACGCTCGCCCTCAAGCTGGTAGACTTCACTATGCCCGTGCGCGGCATCACGGTAGATGCGGCAACGGCAACCATTACCTCTACCAACGGCATCTTTAGCTTAAAGGGAAATGGCAACGTCAGCGTCGGTTCTCGCAAAATGTCCTACACGCATGAAGGAACTATCAAGAACGATAGTCTTGCCCTAGATATTACAGTTTCTATCATCCCCTTCGTCGTGGAGCCTAAAATAGTATTCAAGGGGAAAATAACCAGATTGCCGATCCCGTGATTCCCTACATATCCGGATAAGATTTATCCATAATTGACCACCGGATATGCAAGGAAATTATACAAGAAAGTGAATAAAAAGATTGACAAAAGCTGACATAACCTTCTCTTTTTAGTTGTTATATGGCAAATATACATTTTTTATACTTATACAAGCACGAGACCTGTTATTTTCTCGTTCGGTGAAAACTTCACTTCAAAAGGAGACATGGAACAAAATAGTCTATGATGAAGCCTCCCGCGAGCCAAGGCTCTATTTTAGATTGAATGATTAAATATATAAAGTCTTCAATCTAAACTCTAAACCTCTTTTTTGGGGTAGTTCTGGAAACATTGTAAATCATTTTCAATTCTCCATTTTCAATTTTCAATTATTTCGTAACTTCGTGCCCGAAATTCGAGTAATAACAAATATAATATAACATGAGAAAAACATTATCTATGGCTGCAATTATTTTACTTGTGGCATCTTGCGGAAAGACGAACGATAACCCGCTGTTGGCGGACTTCGCCACACCCCACCAGACGCCCCCTTTTGACAAGATCAAAGCGGAGCATTACGAACCCGCTTTTGACGCTGCCATCGAGGAAGCACAACGGGATATCGACCGCATCGCCAACTCGAAAGAAGCGCCGACATTCGAAAATACCATCGTGGCACTGGACGGTGCCGGCAAGCGGTTGGGTGACGTGGCAGGTATATTTTTCAACCTGAACGCCTGCCTGACGGACAGCGTGATGCAGGATATCGCACAGAACGTATCGCCCAAACTCACCGCTCACGGCAACGCCATATACATGAACCCCGCTCTTTTCGCCCGCGTGAAACAAGTACACGAACAGAAAGAGAAGTTGAATCTTAACACGGAACAAACGACCTTGCTGGAGAACACGTGGAAAGCGTTTATCGACGGCGGCGCGAATCTCGAAGGCGATGCCAAGGAACGGTTCAAGGAAATATCCGTGGAACTGTCGAAACTAAGCCTCACGTTCGATAAAAACGAACTGGCGGAAACCAATGATTTCGAGTTGCACGTGACAGACGCGAAAGACCTCGCGGGACTTCCCGACGGAGTGAAGGAAATGGCAGCCATGACCGCCAAACAGCGCGGCAAAGAAGGCTGGATATTTACCCTCCATTACCCGAGCATGGGACCTTTCATGAAATACGCCGACAATCGCGACCTGCGCGAGAAGATGTACCGTGCCAACGCCTCCCGTGCATACCGCAACAACGAGCATAACAACGAGGAAGTGGTAAAACGTATCGCGGCGCTACGACTGGAAAAAGCGAAATTACTGGGATACCCGACCTATGCCGACTATGCCCTCACCGACCGGATGGCAAATACCCCGTCTATCGTGAATAACTTTATCGATCAATTGCACGAGGCATCGCACCGCCACGCGCTGCAAGATAAAGCGGAAGTGGAAGCTTACGCCCGCGCCAAGGGGTTGAAAGGTGAATTGCAACGTTGGGATTGGGCATACTATTCCAATAAATTGATGCAAGATAAATACGCTCTCGATGACGAGATGTTGCGCCCCTATTTCAAACTGGAAAACGTGCAACGAGGTGTATTCGACCTCGCTACCCGTCTTTACGGTATCACGTTCAAGGAAGTGACTAATATTCCGCTCTACCACCCCGAGGTGAAGACTTACGAGGTATACGATAATGACGGCTCGTTCCTCGCCGTGCTTTACACGGACTTTTTCCCGCGAGCAAGCAAGGGCGGCGGTGCATGGATGACCGCTTTCCGCGGGCAAAAGACGGTGGACGGCAAAGACCAGCGTCCTCTCGTGTCACTCGTGATGAACTTCACGCAACCCACCGACACGCTGCCGTCACTCTTGACCTTCAACGAGGTAACCACTTTCCTCCACGAGTTCGGACATGCCTTACACGGCATCTTCGGCAAATGTACTTACGGTTCGACTTCCATGGACGGGGTATCCCGTGACTTCGTGGAATTGCCCTCGCAATTCATGGAAAACTACGCGCTTGAAAAAGAGTGGCTGGACACGTGGGCAACCCACTACCAGACCGGGGAAACCATCCCACAGGAATATATCGACAAGATCAAACGTTCGTCCAATTTCCAGTCGGGATACGCCAGCGAACGCCAGTTGAGTTTCGGTATGGTGGATATGGCATGGCACACGATCACCGCTCCTGTTACCGAGCCTCTCGTTGACTTCGAGCAACGTGCCATGGGACGCACGGAGATTATGCCTATCGTGAAAGGTTCCGCATTCTGTCCCGCCTTCGGCCATATCTTTGCCGGTGGATACGCTGCCGGTTACTACGGTTACAAATGGGCAGAGGTACTTGATGCCGACGCGTTCGCGCATTTCAAACAACACGGTATTTTCGACCGTGCCACTGCCGAATCGTTCCGCCGTGAAGTACTGGAAAAAGGTGCTTCCGAGAACCCGATGACACTCTACAAGCGTTTCCGCGGTCAAGAACCGACGGTTGATGCTTTGCTGGAACGTAGCGGACTGAATTAAGTTAAAAGATAAAAACTAAAAGCTAAAAGTATATTCCTATTCTCAACTTTTAGCTTTTAGTTTTTACCTTTCCTCCTCTACCCGCAATAATAATATTTCTCTACCAATTCCTCCACGGAGATATCCTCGTTTTTGAGTTGTTCACGGAGATCAGCATCGTTGAATTTTCGAAGCGAGGCGATCAGACCATCAATCAGAGCGGGAGCGAACACGCCATATTCCTCGTAAACGGTGCGCTGTTGTTCAAGACAGAGTGCCGACTCGTGACAAGAAGTAGGTAAATGGCTCAACCTATCGGCTATCGCCTTGTTGGCATCGTCGAAAATATTCACGTCCACGTAACGCTCACGGGCATATTGCAAAGCATTTTTCATCTCGAAACCGTGGCGGGCGGCAACGGCGAGTCCGGCAATCAAAAGATAAACGTCTGCCGAACCGTCCGGACAACGAAATTCCACCGTTTGTTTGTTACTGTAATCATGTTCTTCCACGCGTTCCAGCGGGTTGGCATCACGCATCATGTGTGTCGCCCCGCTAGTCCAACCGAGCGGTACGCGCACGAGCACGGAACGATTGCGATCTCCCCAGCAGATATTCGTGGGCGCCTCTTGATGAGGCACTAGCCGAAGATACGATGTCGGGTTCGTGTTCCCGAAAGCGGTCAACGAAGGTGCGAGATCAAGATACCCGGCAATCGCCTTCAAGGCATTGTCCGTCAACTTACCGTTTTCTACCATGGCATTTTTGCCGTCCTTGCTCAAACGGGTGTGGATGTGCAAACCGCTACCGGCTTTACCCACGGTAATTTTCGGGGCAAATGTCAAGTCTACCCCGTACTCGTGTGCCAGCGTGCGGAGTATCCATTTGGCAATCATCAACTGATCGGCGGCGTCTTCCATACGGGTAGGCAGGAACTCTATCTCGTTCTGTTCGTACGACTGGCAGTCAAGCGTGAAATTACCCACCTCGGAATGCCCGTACTTGATCAATCCCCCGGTAGAAGCGATGTACTTCATTGCCAACTCGCGCAACTCCTGACCTTTGCAGAAAGGCATCGACTCGTGATACCCGCGCTGGTCTGGTATATCGAAATAACTCTCCACCTCGGTTACCACGTAGTATTCCAACTCTCCCATCACCTCGTATTCCATACCCGTTACCTGCCGTAACGCTTCGTGAGCCTTGCGCATGGTGTACTCGGGCGACATTTCGAGAGGTTTGCCGTCCTTCGTGTAAAAACTGCAAAGAATATCTACCGCCGGGATCTGGCTGAAAGGGTTGAGGAACGCCGTGCGATAGCGGGGCAACACGTAGAGGTCGCTCGAACCCGCCTCTATATAAGGGAAAAGACTCGATCCGTCCACCCGTTCGCCACAAGTAAGGATATTGTCAAGATGCTCGATACTGTTAATAATAAAGTTTAATGTCTTCAATCGTCCGTCCGCCCCGGGGTAGCGGAAGTTTATCATCTCTATATCATTCTCTCTCACGTAACGAATGATGTCCTCCTTGGTAAAATTCTTCGGTTCTTTTTGTAGATACCGCGCCAGAACGTGCGGGTTCAACGAGTAATCAGGGTTCATAAATATATAATTTAGAAATTAAAATTCAGAATAAAAAATAAAAAGAGCGGTCGCGGGATCACGACAACTTTACCCGGGAAGTAACGTCAGAAAAAGTAATCAGGGTTCATGTACTCTCTTCTAGTTTACAATTCTTGTTCGTTCCAAATATACGAAAAAGTTTATAAAGTTCACAAGATTTACAAGCTTATGTCATGTTATAAACTTTATTAACCTTATGAACTTTATAAACATTATAAACTCATTTATCCAGTTCATTCAACGCAAAGGCATACGCCCCGAAAGCGATTGCCTTGCTTGTACCCAATCTCGTTATCACCACGGCAGCACGTTTCACGGGATCGTAATCCACCGTTTCCGTCGTACCCGGAATGATAATCTGCCGGGTAGTCGGGGCAAGGAATGCCTCACGATCCGCCGGGTCATCCAAGAAGAAAGCCTTCATTTCCATGCGATCGACCGGGGAACCATCATACATGCACAAGCTTCCGTTCAACTCCCGCATGACGGCAGGCATCAGATACTTATGAGCCGCAATAATACCGCCACCGATCACGACAATACCGTCAATCACGGCGTTCATCGAGGCGATAGCTTCCCCGAGCACTTCCCCGGAACGGGCGAAAGCCTCACGTGCCGCCTCCGCGTCCCCGTCAAGCGTACCCTCGGCAATATCGAATATATCTTTCGGTGTCAAATCACGTGTGTCACCCGACAAACGAGCGTATCCCCGCCGAATAGCCCGTATAGAGATACCCTCTTCCACACCGTAACGGGGTTCCCGCTTGTCACGCAGTACCCATACCTCGGCGGCAGCACCATTATCCCCGAGAAACAGTTCCCGATCCCGCACGACACCACCCCCGAACCCGGTTCCCAGCGTGATGCCGATCAGATTCTTGTACACCTTGTTTTTGCCCGCTTCCTGCAATATCCGGTTCACCTCCGGCAAGGCTCCCGCCAACGCCTCCCCGTAAGCGAAAAGATCACCGTCATTATTAATAAACACGGGTATACCGAACCCCCGTTCCAAAAAGGCTTTCAACGCCACTCCCCCTTGAAACGCCGGCAAGTTTTTCAAATCACCGATAATCCCGTTCACATAATCCGCCGGACCGGGAAAAGCGAAGCTGATTGCCACGGGGGCTCCCGGTAGCTTTTCCTTGATTGCGGAGAACCCCGTGACCATCGTTGCGAGGCATTTATCCAAATCCTCCCCGTTGGAAGGCAACGTGAGCGGCGGCACGATTTCCGCGTTGGACTGTATGGCAGAGAACACGAAATTCGTACCCCCGGCATCCAACGTCATCACTATTCTTTTATCAAACTGGTACATAACTTTCTATATTTATGATTTAAGATTGACGATTTATGACTACAACATGAGAATCGAAAATCATAAATCATCAATCAAAAATTATTTAGTTTTTATCCCGAACGAGCAGTAAAGCAGGGAACAGAGGCAACCGAGGATCACAAAAAGCGACCCTGCCTGACTACCGAGCAGGTCGGTAAGATATCCCATAAGCGGCGGCACCACGGCACCCCCGAAGATTCCGGTAACCATAAGACCCGATATTTCGTTCGCTTTCTCCGGACGTGCTTGAATAGCCATGGAGAACACGAGCGAGAATATACTGGAACAAGTGAAACCTATCAAGGCGATCAAAGCGAGGATAGCGTATTGTCCGCTGACAAAGAATAACACGAGCAATCCGGCAATAGCCACGAGGATATTCACCCGGAAATACTTGTTACCCGCCACGCGTGCCAACAAGAACGTACCGATAAACGCACCGATAGTACGGAACGCAAAATAAGTGCTCGGCCCCACCGCAGACTCGATCTCGGTAAAACCGCATCGTTCCATCAATAACTTGGGAGCAACCATATTCGTACCCACATCGACACCTACCACGAACACGATTCCGAGGAATAGCAGGAAAATCGTCCTGTCCTTCAACAACCCGAACGTCGCACCCCATGAAGACGCTTGTTCCGGAGCCTCTTCCCGGATATGCACCGCCATAAGCCAGAACGTCGACAAGAGTGTCAATCCCGCAAATATCGGGAACAGATACTGCCAATTCCCCAGTACGGAAGCGGCAAAAGCAGCGATAAAGGGTCCACAGAACGAGGAAACCGCTTTAAGTACTTGTCCCGC
>OGKG01001824.1_pt1 | contig 24262 bp, 21 predicted proteins | sample 1572201 | NCBI WGS metagenome assembly OGKG01 (sample SAMEA2582146, study PRJEB24529) | metagenome | biome: Human gut stool | place: China | collected 2011 | reverse complement strand
TTTAATTCAGAGACCAAGGTGCCGGAAGACCATATTCGTTCTCTGGATATGATGGGTGTGGAACAGGCTTATGATGAAATAAGAAAAGAGCAGACCGACAGTGGAAAGAAGTTTTTCTGTGTCGGCTATTCGATTGTAAAATATTATTTGAATGGCTACCCGATGGAAATGATTGAGATGCATATGGCAAATTACATCGAGGTAGAGTTGATTGCAACTTTTTTGCCGGAAGAGGTTGTGGATGGCTTGTATTCGGCTGTTGAGCTTGCAGGATTGCATGTGGCAAGTCTGACGCTTGAGCCAATTGCTGCGATTAACATGGCAATTCCGGAAAAATTCCGCCTTTTGAACATTGCGCTTGTGGATGTCGGAGCCGGAACAAGTGATATTTCGATTGTAAAAGATGGAAGTATTATTGCATTTGGCATGATTCCGCTTGCCGGCGATGAAGTGACGGAGGCGATTGCTAAGAAGTATTTGACAGACTTTGAGACTGCAGAGTACATAAAAAGAGCCTGTGAGCGTAAGAAGAGTGTTTCTTTTAAGGACATATTTGGAAGCAAAATTCAGGTAACAAAAGAGGATATTGCACAGATATCTGAAGACGCTGTGAAAAATATTACCAAAAACATTGCCGATCGTATTTTGGAATTGAATGGCGGTCAGTGTGTTAGTGCGGTATTTGTTGTCGGTGGAGGCGGTAAGCATGAGGGATTTACCGAGAGTCTCGCACATTATCTGGGATTGCCAAATGAGCGTGTGGCAATACGTGGTGCAGAGGTACTTTCACAGGTTCAGTTTGAGCAGGAGGGAATCCGCAAAGATTCCACATTAGTGACACCGCTTGGTATTTGCATGACTTATTATGAGCAGAAAAATAACTTTATCCATGTAATGGTAAATGAGCAGCGTGTGAAATTATATGATAATGGCAAGGTATCGGTGTTAGATGCTTGTGTCAGCTATGGTTTTTCCAAAGATAATTTGTTCCCGATTCGCGGCGACAGTATTCATTATACGGTAAATGGTGAAACCCGGGAAAAGAAGGGAAGAGTTGGCGAGGTGGCTGAGATCAAGAAAAATGGCACACTAGTCAGTTTGAATGATAAAGTAGAGGAAAATGATACGATACAGATTCGGCCTTCCACAAAGGGAAGTACTGGAAAATTGTTAATCAAAGAGATTCCGGAGTGCAATGCGGAAATTACCGTGACTTTATTTGGAAGAAAACTGTTATGTCCAAAGTTAGTTGAGGCAAATGGTGAGGTGGTATCCTCGTTTTACGAAGTCAAAAACGGAGACGAAATCTGTACCTATGATTATTATTCCGTTAAGAGATTGTTAGAGTTTGCCGGTATGGATGTTGAAACTTTGGTTCTTTTGAATGGAAGAGAGGCTGGCGCATCAGCAAAAATTGTTGACGGTGATGTAATTACAAAAAGACCGGTTATTAAGCCGGAAGAGCCGGAAAAAACAAGAGAAGAAACGATGCAGGAGCAGATGGATGATGATCCATTGTTGGCACCGTTAAAACCGATGCCGGATTGGATGAGCGATGTCCCGTTCGATACGGCAAAATTAGGAGCGGACGGAGAAGTGATTCCGGGTGCAAAGCAGTTACGGCAGGAGAAAACGATTTCTACACCGGTAGAAGAAGTGACGGGACCTGTATTTGTTACGATAAATGGTGATGTGGTCGAAATGCCACATAAGAAAAATCCGATTTTTGTCGATGTGTTTGATGTATATCCGTTTGATATGACAAAAGCGGGAGGAACGCGTTTAGTAACTCGAATTAATGGTGAAGACAAAGATTTCACAGAGCCTGTTCATGATGGTGATAGGATTGAATTGTTCTGGGAGTCTTAAGGGAGGCTTGGCATGGAAGAAAAAATTAAAGAATTCTGGAAACAAAAACAAGTTGCGTTTTATCACATTTTTTTGGATGTTATGCTTTTGATTTACTGTATTAGTTTTTATTTTGCAGGGAATCAGGTAGTAACTATCCGGTATGTGATTCTTTTTGTATACGCTTTGTTGTGTATTGTGACAGAATTAGTACATAATCGCCATATGCAGAAAAAATATGTTCATTCCAAGCGGATAATTCAGGTAGAAAAAGTGTATTGCTTTTTGCGGCCGGCACTTGGATTGGCGTATTATTATATGGCAGAGACAAAATTAGAGGGAATTATTTTCCTGATACTGTTCCTGATTTATTTCTTTGAGCTTTTTTACAGTGTTGCTCTTGGGAAAAAGGCTCATCGGGTTATTATTTACGTGACTTATATCTGTCTGTATGGTATGATATCCTTTGTTATGCTTGTTGTGTTAGCACAAGATAACTTAAGCCGTGTTACGGTTGGAATTGCTATCCGTGAACTTGTGACGGTATCGGTTGTGCTTGTTTTAATTGTGGTAGTCAGTGAAATGATGTCTCACATGTGGGATTTTTTTGAAAAAGATATTTTCCGCCAGAACCGTGCACTGGAAGATTTAAATAAAGTCAATGATAAGATGAAAGAACAGCAGGAAAAAATCAACCGGGTAAATGAAAAATTAGGAGTTCAAAAAATCGAATTACAGCTTGCAAATAAAAAGATTAACCGTTCGCATGATGAAATGTCGGTGCAGAATGAATTGTCATCCATTATTATATCATCAATCGAGATAAAGGATATGTTAGATAAAATTGTTGATATGATACAGGTTCGATTGGATTTGGATGTTGTTGTAATTGTTTTGGAACAGGATCATGAACTTTATGTTCCGGGAATGGAAGAAGAACAGCGGCGGGTGTATGCCATTTCCTGTGTGTTAGGAGATGAATTCAAAAAGAAGGTGATTGAATCCATTGAACATACGGATATGTCAGAGATTCTCCGCATGACTCAGACTTATATACAAAATAATGTTACGGATTCTGTGCAGTTATTTACTAAATTAGAGGGTAAACAGGAACTTCCATCGGTGGTATGCCTGCCAATCCGAAATCAGGAAGAAAGACTTGGCACACTGTTTGTTGGAAAGAACAAAGAAAATACCTTTATGGACAGCCGTGCGTTCTATGAGAATATTGCCAGCCAGATTAGTATTGGTGTTGCCAATGCACGTCTTTATGCGAAGATGAATGATATGGCAATCCGAGATGGTTTGACAAGAATTTATAACCGCAGACACTTGACGGAGCTATTAAGAAAGTATTTGGCGGAAGCTATGACGAAAAAAGTGCCGGTTTCACTTGCACTTTTTGATATTGATAAATTTAAAATGGTGAATGACACCTATGGACATCAGTGCGGTGACGAAGTGATTCGTTATGTGGCTTCGTTACTAAATCGTGGAGCACTCAAGCATGGCGGTATTGCCGGACGCTATGGCGGTGAGGAATTTGTTGTAGCATTCTTTGAAAAAGATTTGGATGAAACGTATCATATCGTTGAGGACATTCATAATCAGATTCGGAGTGAGGAAGTTGTTTACGAAGGAAAACATATTTCAGTTCGTGCCAGCGTTGGTGTGGCAAGTTATCCGCAGACTTGCGCCAATCCGGGAGAACTTTTGACAAGAGCAGACTGGGCGATGTATCATTCCAAAAAGAATGGACGTGACCGGATTACAATTGACAGTGAGAAGATAAGTTCTCAGATGTAATATAAAATGAGACAAATTGAGGTGGAAACACATGCAGTTATATAGTATTGCCAGCGGAAGCAGTGGCAATTGTATTTATGTCGGTGGCGAAGAAGCCCGGATTTTAATTGATGCAGGGATTAGCATGAAACGGATTCGGGAGGGCTTAATGGAGGAAAATTTTCCGATAGAAAACCTTCATGCCATTTTTATTACACATGAGCATACCGATCATATTTGTGGTTTAGGACCGGTACTGCGCAAGTACCAGATTCCTGTTTATGCTACGAAGGAAACGATTGAGGCAATATGGGAAAAAGGTGATATGAAAGGTGTTTCCGAAGATTTGTTCCATGCGGTTGTGCCGGAAAAGGCGGTTTCGATTGAAGATATGGAGATTATGCCGGTTAGAATTTCCCACGATGCGGCAAATCCCGTTTGTTATACGGTGCAGTCAGAATCGAAAAAAATCGGAGTTGCAACCGATATGGGCTGCTTTTCCAATGAAATCGTAGACCATTTGAAAGACTGCGATTCCCTGCTTTTAGAGGCAAACCATGATATTAACCTGTTGCAGGTTGGCAGTTATCCGTACTCACTTAAAATGAGGATTCTCGGTGAAAAGGGGCATTTGAGCAACGATGCCTCGGCAAGACTGATTGAAAAAGTGCTGCATCCCGGTTTGCAGCATATTTTACTGGGTCATTTGAGCAAGGAAAATAATTTTCCGGAACTTGCCTATCAGACCGTAAGTTATGAATTGGAACAAAACCCAGTTTGGAAAAAGATGGATACAGAGTTGTTAGTGGCAGACCGTATGGCGCCGACAAAACTGTTGACGATACAATAATTATGAAATAGAAAACTATTTCAGAATGGAGGAAGAAATGAAAAAGACAATAATTACCGTAGTAGGAAAGGACAGCGTAGGCATTATTGCAAAAGTATGTACTTACTTAGCAGAAAACGACATCAATATTTTAGATATTTCTCAGACAATTGTAGATGGATATTTTAATATGATGATGATTGTTGACTTTGCAAAGCTTACAAAATCCTTCGTGGATGCTTCCGAAGAGTTGGAAAATTTGGGCGAAGAAATCGGCTGCGTAATCCGTGTACAGAGGGAAGAGATTTTTGACAAGATGCATCGCTTATAAGGATTAGATTACGGAGGCTTAACTATGATAAATATAAATGAAGTCATTGAAACAAATAAAATGATTGATAAAGAAAATCTGGATGTGCGTACGATTACTCTTGGTATCAGCCTTTTGGATTGTATTGATTCGGATTTGAATAAACTTTGTGACAACGTATATAAAAAGATTACGACGATGGCAAAAGATCTGGTTGCAACCGGAGAAGAAATTGGCAAAGAATTTGGAATTCCGATTGTAAACAAACGAATTTCCGTTACACCAATTGCTTTGATTGGTGGCTCTGCGTGCAAGACACCGGATGATTTTGTTAAGATTGCACAGACACTTGACCGTGCAGCAAAAACAGTAGGTGTAAACTTTATCGGCGGCTATACGGCACTGGTATCGAAAAAGATGACGCAGGCAGATAAAAACCTGATTTTATCGATTCCAAAAGCACTTGCAACAACAGAATATATCTGTAGCTCAGTAAATGTCGGTTCTACAAAGACAGGACTTGATATGGATGCGATTCTTTTGATGGGTAAAGTTGTGAAAGAGACAGCGGTACTCACAAAAGATAATGATTCCATCGGCTGTGCTAAGTTGGTTGTCTTTTGTAATGCGCCGGATGATAATCCGTTTATGGCGGGCGCATTCCACGGCGTAACAGAAGGGGATGCCGTAATTAATGTTGGTGTCAGCGGACCCGGTGTTGTAAAAACGGCACTGGATAAAGTAAAAGGAAAAGATTTTAGTACCGTTTGTGAGACAATTAAAAAGACAGCATTTAAGATTACGCGTGTTGGACAGTTAGTTGCTCATGAAGCATCCAAACGTCTTGGGGTTCCATTTGGCATTATCGATTTGTCGTTAGCACCGACACCGGCAGTTGGAGACAGTATTGCAGAGATTTTTGAATCCCTTGGATTAGAGCGTGCCGGAGCACCAGGTACAACAGCAGCGCTTGCAATGCTTAACGACCAAGTGAAAAAGGGAGGCGTTATGGCATCATCTTATGTCGGCGGTTTAAGTGGTGCTTTCATTCCGGTCAGCGAGGATCAGGGAATGATTGATGCCGTAACAGAGGGCGCATTGACACTTGAAAAGCTCGAAGCAATGACGTGCGTCTGCTCCGTTGGTCTGGATATGATTGCAATTCCGGGAGATACGAAAGAAACAACGATTGCCGGTATCATTGCGGATGAGATGGCGATTGGTATGGTAAATCAGAAGACGACAGCTGTTCGTCTGATTCCGGTACAGGGTAAAGATGTTGGTGACCAGGCAGAATTTGGCGGACTTTTAGGATATGCACCGATTATGCCGGTAAATCCGTTTGGATGCGATGATTTTGTAACCAGAACCGGCCGTATTCCGGCACCAATTCATAGCTTTAAGAATTAAGAAACGTTGGCAGGTGGTGAATCATAATGGAAAAGTTTCAAATTATGGGTAAAAAACTGGAACATCATGGACATATTTTGGATTTTTATACTTACGAACTCAAAGTGCCAAATGGCAATACAGCTTACTGGGATGTGTTGGAGCACAAAGGGGCTTCTGCCATTATTCCGGTGGATGAGGATGGAAAAATCATTTTAGTACGACAGTACCGCGGTGCAATTGACGATTTGCTGTTAGAAATCCCGGCAGGAGGAAGAGATTCTTTGGAGGAAGATTTTCTTGTCTGTGCAGCGAGAGAGTTAGAAGAGGAAATCGGGTATCGTTCGGATGAGATTCATCATTTGGTGGATTATCACTCAGCTGCTGCCTATACAAGTGAAAAAATTGCGATTTACTATACGGAAAAGTTAATTCCATCGAAGCAGCATTTGGATGAAAATGAATTTGTTCAGATTGAACGCTATTCGCTGGAAGAATTAAATGAGATGATTTTTGATGGCCGGATTACAGATGGAAAAACCATTGCCGGTATTATGGCATATCAGATGTTAAAACATAAGAATCAGGAATAATACAGGCTTTGTCCACATACCTTGTAAAAGGCGCTGCCTGAGAGGAGTGGACATATGTATAAACATCATCGAACAAATCACAGCCGATTGTTAGATAGAGAATTTCTGCAAAAGATAAGTCTCTGTTTTCTAATCGGCTTTTTGTGTGGGGCTGTTTTTTATTACTGTTTTCAAAATTCATTTCGTGAAATTTTACAGGCAACTTTAGAAAATAATACAAAGACATGGACAAAAGAAACCGCGTTTTTTCCGGAATGGTTTCGTTCTTTGTGGAATCATGGAAAGTATTTTGCCTTAATATGGCTTTTAGCAATAAGTCCGGCAGGACCGGTGAGTCAGAAGATATTTGTCGTTTATACCGGAATAAGAAACGGTTTTTTATTTGTCTTTTTTTTATATGCAAAAGGTGCATTTGGCATCATTGTCTACTTTGCCAGTCTGATTCCACAGGTCTTTTTACTGGCGCCGTTATATCTTTTCTTGTTTTATGCGACAACAGAAAACAGGCAGCCAAAGCGAGGAAAAATCACAATTGTTCTTATGATTTTTGCTTTTTTAACTGCCTGTCTGATTGAAGTTAAATGTAATTTGCCGCTGATGAAGAAAATCTTATAAGTGGCTTGCAATTTTATCAATTAAGCGCTCGGTTTCATCCCATCCAAGACAAGGGTCTGTGATGGATTTTCCGTATTCGTGCTCATTGACTTTCTGGCTGCCCGGAAGCAGATAACTTTCTACCATAACACCCTTAACTAATTCGGCGATAGCAGGATTTACCAAACGGCTGTGCAGCACTTCATCCACGATTCTAGGCTGCTCATAGTGTTTTTTGCCGGAATTGGAATGGTTGGCATCAACAATACATGCCGGGTTGTGCAGGTTGAGAAGTGAATATTTCTCATGCAGACGTTCCAAATCTTCATAGTGATAGTTTGGAATATTCTGTCCATGTTTGTTTACGGCACCGCGAAGAATAGTGTGTGCCAATGGATTTCCGTCTGTTGTTACCTCGTGTCCACGATACAGGAAAGTATGTGAGGACTGGGCCGCAATACAGGAATTTAACATAACGGAAAAATCACCACTGGTTGGATTTTTCATACCTGCCGGAACATCCATGCCGCTGACGGTCATACGGTGCTGCTGGTCTTCCACAGAGCGGGCACCAACGGCTACATAAGACAAAATATCACTGATGTATGGCCAGTTTTCCGGATAGAGCATTTCATCGGCAGAGAAAAGGCCGGTTTCAGAAATCGCACGAAGGTGCATCTTTCTCATGGCAATCAAGCCCTCCATAAAGTCAGGTGCTTTTTCCGGATCAGGCTGGTGAACGATTCCTTTGTAACCCTCGCCGGTAGTTCTTGGTTTGTTTGTATAAATTCGTGGAACAATCAGAATTTTTTCTTCTACTTTTTCCTGCATTTTTGCAAGGCGGGTAATATATTCACAGACAGAATCTTCATGGTCAGCAGAACATGGCCCGATAATCAACAAAAATTTGTCCGATTCACCTGTAATAATTGCGCGGATTTGTGCATCGCGAATTTCTTTTTGTGCTTTCTGCTCCGGTGTCAGGGAGTACAATTCCTGAAGCACTTCCGGAGAGATCACTTCTTTTCTATAATGGAAACTCATTTTCTCATTCTCCTTTGCATCTTTTCACTCTCGTGTATTCTACTCCTTTTTTATGGAAGTGTCAATTGTTCATAATTTCGTAACATTTACATTGTATAGTATGTGGGTATGGGTTTGATTAAGTGAGCCCTTATGGTGAATGAACATAAAGGAGGTTCAAACGTTGATTAAAGTAGAACATCTGGTAAAGCGTTATGGTAATCGAAATGTAGTGGATGACCTGACTTTTACCGTTGAAAAAGGACAGATTGTTGGCTTCTTAGGACCAAATGGTGCCGGAAAATCAACAACAATGAACATGATTACCGGTTACATCTCTGCGACAGAGGGCACGATTGAGATAGATGGTGTAGACATATTTGATGAGCCGGAGAAAGCGAAGAAAAAAATCGGATATCTTCCGGAGATGCCGCCGCTTTATCCGGATATGCTTGTTAGAGAGTACTTAAGTTTTGTCTGTGATATAAAGAAAGTAAAAAGAGATAAGAAGGATGCTATGATTTCTAAAGTCATGCGCCGTGCGAAAATTACGGATGTATCGGAGCGTCTGATTAAAAACTTATCCAAAGGTTACAAACAGCGTGTGGGAATTGCCGGCGCGATGGTTGGCGACCCGGAAATCCTTATTTTTGATGAACCGACGGTTGGACTTGACCCAAAACAGATTTTGGAAATCCGCGATTTGATTCGTGACTTGAGCGAGAAGCATACGATTTTGTTAAGTTCCCATATCATGCAGGAAGTTAGTGCGGTATGTAATGAGATTATCATTATCAATGAAGGTAAGATGATTGTCAAAGATAAACCGGAAAACATTTCCGCACACATTGAGCAGACGCATGAACTGACGATGGAGATTAAGGGAAATAAAGAATTAGTCCGCAGTATTTTATCGGGCATTGAACATATTACAGAATATAAAGTGACCGATTCTGAAGACGATGAAATCTGTAAAGCTATGGTTATTTCTGAGGCAGATTCGGATATCCGTGAGACGGTCTTTTATGCGTTGGCTGAGAATAAATGTGCTATTTTAGAAATGCATACGAAGGAGCCTTCTCTTGAGGAAACCTTCATTCGCCTGACCGGAAATGGCAGCCGTCAGATGGCGGAGCGAAACAGCCGCAGAAGAAAAAAGGAGGGAAAATAAGATGAGAGCGATTTATAAAAAGGAATTAAAGTCCTATTTTACATCTGCCATTGCGTGGGTGTTTCTGGCGTTTTTCTTGGTGCTGACCGGATTGTTTTTCTTCCTGTATAATTTGTCCGGTGGTTCGCTGAACTTTTCTACCGTTTATGGAGCCATTGAGATTTTCTTTATTCTGCTCCTGATTCCGGTACTTACGATGAAAAGTATGGCGGACGAGAAACATCAGAAAACGGACCAGTTGTTATATACGTCACCAATTTCGATTAATAAAGTCGTACTTGGAAAATATTTAGCGTTAGTTACATTATTTGCAATTGGTCTTTTGATTGTGTCACTTTATCCGATTATTTTACAGAATTTAGTGCGCAGCGTAGCAGAAGAGGGAAGTACTTCTTACACGGTAAATTATGCGGTTGCTTATGGCAGCACGCTTGGCTTCTTTTTGATGGGATGTGCTTACATTGCCATTGGCGTGTTTGTTTCTTCTTTGACGGAGAGTCAGGTGATTGCAGCCGTTGCTATTGGTGTTATCAATATTTTCACGATGCTGATGACAAGTCTTGCAAATATGCTTCCATCCAGTAAAATTTTTATGGTATGTTTCTTCGCAGCCTTAATTGTTTTGCTGGCATTTGCCTTGAATTTTTGGATTCATAACAAATGGGTTTCGGCGCTTGTTGGACTTGTGGCTGAAATTGTCCTGTTTGTTTTGTATTTCTTTTTCTCATCCCATTTTGATGGTTTGCTGTACAACGTGTTAAGTGCGATTTCATTTACGGACCGGTACACAAACTTCACATATGGTATTTTGGATGTGAGCGCGATGTTATATTATGTGAGTGTTAGTTTTCTGTTTGTATTCTTTACGATTCAGAGAATTAAGAAACAACGCTATAATTAGGATGCGTGGAAAAGGAGGATATCATGAGCAGGAATAAAAATGAAAAGAAAAAATTTGCAAGCCGTAAATTTAAGATGGGAAGTTTTCAGACAATTACGATGGTAATTGTGCTTGCCGTAGTAGTGCTTGTTAATGTTGTAATTGCCAGAATGAACTGGTCAAAAGATATGAACTCGGATTATTTGTATTCCCTGTCATCCGATACGATTTCGTATGTCAAAGGATTAAAGGATGACATTACCATTTATTATTTGGTGGAAGATGGACATGAGGCACAGACGAGTTCTTATACAAAGACGATTAATGTCGAGAATATCATTAAACTTTACGATGGTTTGGGAACGGTGAAGGTTGAGAAGAAGAACCCGGTTCTTTATCCGAACTTTGCGAAAAAATACACAAGCGAGAGTGTGCAGGATAATGACATGATTGTGGTGAATAACAAAAACGGAAAATCACAGTATTTGTCATTTCAGAGTGATATGATTGAAATGACGTATGACACTTCTTCCGGTTCTATGGAGCAGGTTCCAAAATCCTTGAAGTTAGAGTCGGCAGTTACGTCGGCAATTCAGAAAGTAACATTAAAAAATACAAAGAAAGTTTACGTGGGCGGCGGTCACAGCATGCAGTCCTTAAATGATGACTTTACAGAACTTCTCTCGAAAAACGGATTGGAGAAGGAAGACTTTGATTTGACGAAAAATACAAAAGTGCCGGATGACTGCAGCTTGCTTATTTTGTACAGTCCTGCTGCCGATATTACAGAAAACGAGTATAAGTATCTGAGTACTTACTTGAAAAATGGCGGAAAGGCAATCTTTTTGCTGAATTATACAGTGGATACACCGTACTACAATAAGCTGTTAAAAGATTACGGCATTAATGTCCAGTCCGGTTATGTACTTGATCCGGATAATTACTTTGCTTCTTATGGAAGCAGTGCCTATATGCTTTTGACACCGCAGGTAAGTAAAGACAGTGATTTGACATCGGATTTGAGCACAAAAGACGTTCTTTCCTGGTACAGTAAAGGAATGACGGCAGATAAGAAAGTGCGAAGCACATTGACTGTTCAATCGGTTTTGACGACATCGGATAAATCCTATGCACGCAAAATCAGTGATAAAGAAGATACACAGGATTTGGAGAAAAAAGACAGTGACCAGGCAGGACCTTTCAGTGTAGCGATGACCGCAGAAGATAAATATGCGGAAAATACAAAGGGTGAAGGCCATGCAACGAAGATTTTTGCGATTGGTTCCGTTGCCTTTATGGATGTGCCAAACAGCAGTTATGGCTCAACAACAAGTATTATCGGTACCCAGATGGCAGAGCAGTACAATAACCGTGCAATTTTAGTAAACGCCCTGAAGTGGCTTGTCGGTGATGGCGGAGATGAGATTAAAGTATTAAATATTCCGGATCGCTCCCTCTTAGAAGAGACAGTACAGTTAAACTCCGGTGATATTACCTTTTGGACAGCTTTGCTTGTTGTAGTTCTTCCACTTGCCCTGCTGCTTTGCGGATTCCTGATTTGGAACCGAAGGAGGAAAAAATAATGTCAAGTAAGAAAAAGAATGCCATTACGATGATTGCCCTTGTGGTGGTACTGATTATTTGTTTGGTCCTTTATTTTGTGATTCCACGCGGTAAATCATCAGACAAAGATGCAGACAGCAGTTCGACAAGTGAATCGAACTCAACGGATTCCGGTTCGGACAATGCCAAAATTACATTGGATACCATTACGTCTGATAACATTTCTTCGATTACCTTGACAAAGAAAGGTAAACAGGCGTGGAAACTTTCCCAGAAGAAAAAGGGGACATGGAAGATTGACGGAAAAGAAAGTGCTCCGGTATCGGATGAGACGATATCTTCTATGGTAAAAAATGTTAATCCTGTGAAAGCAACACAGAAGTTTTCAGCTAAATCCGGAAATCTTTCCGACTACGGTTTGAAAACACCGGCATTTACAGTTGCGATTGAGACAAAAGACGGCGCTTCCTATCAGTATCAGATTGGAAGTGAGGTGCCAAAATCAGATATGGGCTACTACGCAAAATGTTCAGGACATGATGAAATTTACTGCTTGAATACCGCGATGATTACGGCATTTAACGTAGATGAGATTAGTTTCATCAAGATGGATACACTACCTGAAATTGATGATGATTATTTGACTGCATTTTCTGTAAAGAATAAAAAAGGCAATGATTTTGCAGCAAAAAAGGTGACGGATGCAGAAAAAGTTGATTTTTACTCTAATTGGAATATTACGGCACCGTATGCGAAACCACTGGCAACCAGTCAGTCGGAGTGGAGTTCAGTGCTTGGTTACTTTACGGTTCTGAAATATGAGAAAATGGTGGAGTATGACTGCAAGAACCTTAAGAAATACGGACTGGATTCGCCAAATTCTGCGATTACGGTAGATTTCTACCAGCCAAAGGATGGTTATACACCGACAGCTACGGCAACACCAAATGCTATGGTGTCCGATTCGTCTTCGTCCTCATCCTCTTCGGATGCTTCCTATATCATTCCGGAGAACAAAAGAATGTATAAGTCGTTAAATCTTTTGATTGGGAAAAAGACAAAAGATTCGTATTACGTCTGTGAAAAAGGAAGCCGGAATGTGTATACGATGAGTTCGGACACGATTGAAAAGATTACAAAACTTGATGCCTATACCAATATGGACCACTGTGTGTATTCTGTACTTGCGACAAGCATAAAAGGATATGATGTCACATACGGCAATACAACACTTTCTGTAACACGTAAAACCGTGAAAAAGGATACTTCAAAGACAACTGCAACACCGACTGCTGCGACAACCGAAAGCGGAACTGCAGTTAATAATGCAACGGATAGCAGTGTGAAGAATATCTGGACATTAAATGGCAAGAAGATTTCAGATGATGACGAGAGAGACTTCTTATCGCCGTATTCACTTGCTTATCTGCTTGAGTATTCCGGAAAAGCGGATAATAAAGTAAAACCAAAGAGCAGTAAGCCGGTCCTCACAATTGTGTACCACGAGAATAACCGTGATGTAACTGTTCGTTACCTGCCTTATGACGGAATTAACTTTTACCGGGTAGAGAAAAACGGCATGGATTATTTCCTTGTCGATAAATTGTCGGTAGACGATATCATTAAAAAGTTTAAAGGCATTGAAAAACTGGTAAAATGATAAGATTCATAAAAAGCACTTGAAAAATGTTCAGGTGCTTTTTATAATGGAAGAAAAGCAAAAAAGTTAGAAAGAGAGACAAAGAGCAATGATGGATATCAAAACGTATTTATATAATACTTTGACAAAGTCAGTGGATGAGTTTGTGCCAAACGAAGAAGGAAAAGTTGCGATGTATACCTGTGGACCGACGGTGTACCATTTTGCACACATTGGAAATCTTCGCAGTTACATTATGGAAGATGTACTTGAAAAATACCTGCGTTATGTTGGCTACGATGTAAAACGCGTCATGAATATTACGGATGTCGGACATTTGACAAGTGACGGTGATACCGGGGAAGATAAAATGCTAAAGGGAGCGAAAAGAGAGCATAAGACAGTTATGGATATCGCCCGCTTTTACACGGATGCATTCATGGCTGACTGCGAAAAGTTGAGCATCAAACGTCCGGATGTTGTAGAACCTGCGACAAACTGTATTCCGGAATTTATTCACATGATTGAGGTGCTCTTGGAAAAAGGATATGCTTATATTGCAGGAGAGAATGTGTACTTTGATACCTCAAAATTGGATAATTATTATGTTTTATCTTCTCAGAATGAAGAGGATTTGCAGGTTGGTGTCCGCGAGGATGTTGAAGAAGATACAAATAAGAGAAATAAGACAGACTTTGTTCTTTGGTTTACCAAATCGAAGTTTGATAATCAGGAATTGAAGTGGGACAGCCCTTGGGGCGTTGGTTATCCGGGATGGCATATTGAGTGCTCCTGCATTAGTATGAAACATTTGGGAGAATATATGGATATTCACTGTGGTGGTGTCGATAACATTTTTCCTCACCATACGAATGAGATTGCCCAGAGCGAGGCCTATATCGGTCATAAGTGGTGTAATTACTGGTTCCATGTCAATCATTTAAATACGAAGAATGGGAAAATGAGTAAGTCAAAGGGTGAATTTTTGACAGTTTCTCTTTTAGAGGAAAAAGGATATAATCCGATGGCATACCGTTTCTTCTGTTTACAGTCACATTACCGCAAACCGCTTGAATTTTCGTGGGATGCACTGGATAATGTACTAAGTGCGTATGATAAGTTAGTAAAGAGAATTGCCAATCTATCAACAGATGGAGAAGTGGATACGGCGGCGTGCGAAGAATGGAAGATGAAATTTGCAGAGGCACTTTCTCGTGATATTAACACCAGTTCGGCAATTACTGTTTTATATGATATGTTAAAGGCAGAACTTTCGGATGCTTCGAAACGTGTGTTAGTGCAGAGCATGGATGAAGTACTTTCTTTGCAGCTTGAGAAAGCATGGGAAGACAAAGAGGCAGATGTGGACGATGAACTGGCTTCTTATGTTGAGAAAAAAATAGAAGAGAGAAAAGAAGCAAAAAAAGCAAAAGATTTCGCAAAGGCTGATGCAATCCGCGAGGAATTGCTGGCAAAAGGGATTGTGTTAAAAGATACCAGAGAAGGTACTTTCTGGGAAAAGCAGTGATAGGAAAGGATGGATGATATGAAAAGAAAATTGGTGAGTCTTTTATTGAGTCTTTCGCTTATGGTTGTAAGTGTGACGGGATGTCAGTCGGATTCTGTTACGGAGGAGACCAAAAAAGAAGTGCAGACAAAGAAAAGCCAGGTGTTATCGTTATACAAGGAAATTGAGACGATGATTCAGAAAAATCACATTGAGGCAGATGCTGATTTTGCAAAGATGAAAGATAAACTTACGTCGATGTCAAAAAAGGTAGATGAAAAGATTGAGGATACGACAGAAGAGGATGCAAAACAAGCCATCACGGAGTTAAAGCGATTAGAAACAAATTTGCAGCAAACAAAGAAAAATGTCGAGGCACACATAGCAAAATAAAAAATCAAAAAAAAGGGGCATATCAAAGGATATGCCTCTTTTTGAAATCGGAGATCAGTCTTTATCACCTAATTCTAAGTAAAAGTTAAGAAAGTCAGTGCGTTTTTCCTTTGTTGCCGCAATCGCAGAACGCGGGTGACGGTTCATCTGACCGGTCAAAAGATAGGAAATGTTATATCCCCAGACAACACCGGACTCTTTTAAGGGCACGATATGTTTTTCCAAAAACTTAAGAAGCGGAATAATATCATACTTAGGATTTTTCAAAAATCCTAACAACTGCTCGCTGGCACAGTTTCCGGCACCGCGGCCCATGCCGTTTACAGTGGCGTCTAAGTAGCTGACACCCCTGGTAAGAGCGGTGATTGTGTTGGCAAAGGCTAACTGCTGGTTGTTATGTGCATGTATACCGGTAAATTTACCAGTATTTTCAGCTGCCTCCAAATATTGGTCAGATAAGTCATCAATCTGCTCCATATAGAGAGAGCCGTAACTGTCTACTAAGTAAATACCATCGACTTCGCTTTCTCCAATCAGCTGCAGTGCTTCTGTGATTTCTGATTCCTTTGCGTTGGAAATCGCCATAATGTTAATCGTTGTTTCGTAGCCCATATTTTTGCAGTGTCTTACCATATCAAGAGCTGCCGGAATGGTATTGATGTATGTTGCAATACGAACCAGATCAATGACACTTTCCTCACGTGGGATAATGTCACGTTTGTAATTGCATCGGCCAACGTCTGCCATAACAGCAATTTTCATATCCGTATCGTTGTCACCAACGATGTTGCGAAGGTCAGCCTCTTCACAGAATTTCCATGGTCCGAAATCTTTGGGGTCAAAAATATCTTTGGATGCTTTATAGCCAAATTCCATATAATCTATGCCAGCTGCAACATTCGCAGCGTATAAATCACGTACAAAATCTTCCGTAAAACGGAAATCATTCACAAGTCCTCCATCCCGAAGAGTAGCATCTACCACTTTAATATCCGGGCGATAAGAAAGCAAAGAACCTCTTTTCTTTGACATTTTCGTGTACCTCCTTTGTAATTTTATCTTCCTTGCCTATTGTATCAGAAAATTCATAGAAAGAAAAGGATTTCTTATTGCTATTTTTTCAAATACAAGGTAAAATATATTGTTGTAACATCCAATAACAGATGTTGAGAAAGCATAGGAATATGGAGGATGATGAGATTGAAAAAATGGATTGCTTTATGGAGTGCACTATTGATGATGATAAGTATTCTGCCGGTGATGCCGGTTTCGGCAGAGGAAGTTTCGGCACTTGAGCAGGCAAAACTTTGTATTGATACTATATTGACTGCTGCACCTGCGCCGGAAGATTACACATTTTCGGAAGAACTGGCAGATGAAGTGGATAAATTAGGAAAATTACTTCAAACGGGGCTTAGCACATCTGAGATTGACACATTGGATGCGTATGTTGCCACAAAGACGACATCGGAGGTACCGGGAGAGGATGAGACAACAACAGAGACCGTTACCCGTTATCAGTCCGTGCAGAAATTCTATCAGGATTATGCCGATGCACAGAATGCGGCATTAGAGGAACTGGCAGCACCGATTCATACAGCAGTAGATGCCATGTTAGCAAGGCCTTTAACAAGAGAAAATTATAAGACGGCAAGTGAGAGTTATGCAAATGCTTCTGCTCACATAAAAGCGGCAGTGGATGCGGATGATGTGAATGCACTGAATCAGATTCGTGAACTTTTGGAACTGGTAGACAGTGCAGATCGCGCATTTTTACGAATTGAAATGCTAAAGGCAGATGCTTCTGCCGGTGATTATAACTTATTTTTAGAAGATGTTCAGTCCGCAAAAACAGCCTATGGATTGTATGAAAGTAAATTTGCGGAACTCCGCCGTTATACAAAATATGCAGACTGTTTAATCAAAGCAATGAAAAATTCCTTGTTTGAAAATTACGAGAAATATGAAAAAGCAAATATTATCGCAGACGTTGAGCAGGCGTATGATGATTTAGGTGTCTATGATGTTCTTGACGATACCGTAAAAGAAAAACTGGATGTATTGCAGGATGCAGTAGATGCCGGTGCAGCCAGCAATTTTTCACTTTCGGTTTACGACTATTACCGTGGAGAGGCAATTCAGTATGTGCTGACTCAGTACCGCAACATTGAGACCTTTGAGGAAATGATTGCATTGACCTCAGAAACGCCGAAGAATAAAACAGAACTTACCGCGGCACTTCGTGCTTACCGCTACTACAATCAGGAACTTACTGCGGATGAGCAGGATTTGGTGGCACCTGAACTTGTGAAAAAGATGAACAATGCCGTATTGTTAAATACAAACTGTGAGGAAGTAAAAAAACAGATTACAGATATTGGTACGGCAGTGTCGGATGATGAATTTGAAGATTTCACCAAACGTTATGAGCAGGCATACAAATCCTATCGTTTATTTGTTAATTCTTACAGCGGAATTTGTGATATATCGGATTTGATTTCGAATCTGTCAACACTGGATGAAGCAACCGACCGTTTGGAAATGCTTAAAAGTATTCGACAGATTGAAGAGACGGAAGATGCTTTAATGTGTTCGAAGAAATTGCAGATTGAGAGTCTTTTAAATGCATATGCGTCTTTGGATGAGGACAAACAGGCAGCTATTTATAATATTGATTCTCTTCGTGAGATTAATGCCGATGTACAGGTGGCAAGTGCCCTGCGTATTCAGGTTGATACACTCCGGAGCGGAGAGGGCGGTTATTCTCTGTTAGATGAGGATACGGTGAAAAAACTCCGCGCAGACTACGAGCAGATGACGGATCGTCAGAAGAGATATTTTGGAAGCTCTTATTTGAATCAGTTAGAGGCTATTGAGAGGCAGTTAGATGCAGAAAATATGAATGCAGCACTCCGTGTATCCTCATTGATCAATCAGATTGGTACGGTGAATGCAAAGGCAAAAGACCGCATTGAGAGTGCAAGAAAGGCCTATGATGCGCTCAGTGAGGCACAGAAAGCTTATGTGGCAAATTTGACTACATTGGAAACAGCGGAGACGTCACTTTCAAAATTGGAGTTCTCCATTGCGAAAGCGACAGTATCTTCCCTTGGAAGCTATCGTTACAGCGGAACTGCTCTGACCCCTTCGTTTACTGTTTCGTTAAATGGAGTTAAGCTTGTGCAGGATTTGGATTATTCCGTAACCTACTTATCAAACAAAAATGTTGGTACTGCAAAAGTAGTGATTTGTGGCAAAGGTGTTTATACAAATTCACTTACGAAAACCTTTACCATTCGTCCGGAGACAATGGCAAGTGCGGTAATTACTGGATGTAAAGCAAAATACAGTTATACCGGAAAACAGGTGAAACCTTTGATTCAGGTTGTTTGGAATGGTAAGATTTTGAGGAACAATACCGATTATACATTACTTTATAAAAACAATAAAAAACGTGGATCTGCCGGCATTGTTGTCACTGGAAAAGGCAATTATTCCGGTACATTGACGGCTTCCTTTACGATTGTCCGTGCCTCTGTGAAAAAAGCAAGTGTTACCGGCTTGAAAGCAGTTTATGCACGTACCGGTAAGGCTGTTAAGCCGAAAGTAACGGTGAAACTTGGCGGAAAGAAGTTAAAGAAAAAAAGAGATTACATTCTTTCCTATCGGAAAAACAAGAAAAAAGGTACGGCACTTCTTTATGTAAAAGGTGTTGGCAATTATTCCGGTACGAAAAAAATGAAATTTAAGATTCGTTGACCGATAGTACAAAAGATGGTACAATGAATTTTGATATGCACAATATATAGGAGGAATTTCAAAGATGGATTACAAAAAAGCAGGAGTTGACATTGAGGCAGGTTATAAGGCAGTATCGCTGATGAAAGAGCACATTGCATCGACTATGAGACCGGAAGTATTGACGGATATCGGTGGTTTTTCAGGTGCATTTTCGATGAAAAAGTTTGTTGGCATGGAAGAACCAACATTGGTTTCCGGCACAGATGGTGTAGGAACAAAACTTAAATTGGCTTTTATTTTGGATAAGCATGATACAATTGGTATTGACTGTGTGGCAATGTGTGTAAATGATATTGCATGTGCTGGTGGTGAACCGCTGTTTTTCTTGGATTATATTGCATGTGGTAAAAATGAACCGGAAAAAATTGCGAAAATTGTAAGTGGTGTAGCAGATGGATGCCGTCAGGCAGATTCCGCACTGATTGGTGGAGAGACAGCTGAGATGCCTGGCTTTTATCCGATTGACGAGTATGATTTGGCAGGATTTTCTGTTGGTATCGTAGATAAAAAAGATATGATTACCGGCAAAGATTTGAAAGCCGGTGATGTATTAGTAGGTATGGCTTCTTCCGGTATTCACAGTAATGGTTATTCACTGGTCCGCAGTGTATTTTCCATGAAGGAAGAAACATTAAACCAGAGGTATGAGTCTCTTGAAAGTGACTTGACTTTGGGTGAGACACTTCTTACTCCGACAAAGATTTATGTCAAAGCACTCCGTCAGATTAAAGAGGCAGGCGTGCGGATTAAAGCATGCAGCCATATCACAGGCGGTGGTTTCTATGAGAACATTCCGAGAATGTTAAAAGAGGGAACTCATGCAAAAATTAAGAAAGATAGTTTTGTGATTCCGCCTATTTTCAAAATGCTTGCATCCGATGGCTCGATTGCAGAAGAGGCAATGTTTAATACATATAACATGGGCGTTGGTATGATTACAGCAGTGGATAAACAGGATGTTGATAAGACTGTAGAGGCAATCAAAGCAGCCGGAGAGACACCTTATATTATGGGTGAAATCGTAGATGGCGAGAAAGGAATTACATTATGCTAAGAGCAGCCGTTTGTGTATCCGGTGGCGGAACAAATCTTCAGGCAATTATTGATGCGGTATCAGCGGGCACGATTACGAATACGGAGCTTGCACTTGTTATCAGTAATAAACCAGGGGCGTATGCCTTAGAGCGTGCGAAAAAAGCAGGGATTCCATCCGAAGTCCTCGTTCCGAAAGATTACGAAGACCGAAATGCTTTTGGAGAAGCACTGATTCACTGTTTAAATGACAAACAGATTGATTTGGTTGTGTTAGCCGGATATCTTGTGATTTTGCCGGAGAATTTTGTAAAAGCGTTTGAAGGCCGTATCATAAATATTCATCCATCGTTGATTCCGTCGCACTGCGGTGCCGGATATTATGGACTTAAGGTGCATGAGAGTGTTTTGGCAAGAGGAAATAAAGTGACAGGGGCAACGGTTCATTTTGTTGATGAGGGAACCGACAGTGGTCCGATTATTTCACAAAAAGCAGTAGAAGTGCTTGATGATGACACGCCGGAAGTGTTGCAGAAGCGTGTGATGGAACAGGCAGAATGGAAAATTCTTCCGGAAGCAATTGATTTAATTGCCAATGGTAAATTAGAAATTGTGGATGGAATTGTAAAACGTAAATAACAGTTAGGAGGATATCTCGTGAAAGTTCTTATTGTAGGAAGCGGTGGCCGTGAACATGCCATTGCAGCAAGTGTAGCAAAAAGTAATCAAGAAAAAAATATATTGTGCGCCGGGAAATGCCGGAATCGGACAGATTGCAGAATGTGTTGATATTACCGCAATGGAATTTGACAAACTGGCTGATTTTGCAGAAAAAAATCAGATTGATTTGACGATTATCGGTATGGATGACCCATTGGTAGGCGGTGTGGTTGATGTGTTTGAGGCACGTGGACTCCGTGTATTCGGACCGAGAAAAAATGCAGCGATTATCGAAGGCTCCAAAGCATTTTCAAAAGATTTGATGAAGAAATACAACATACCTACGGCAGCCTATGAGAACTTTACGAATCCGGATGAGGCACTGGCTTATCTTGAGACGGCAAAAATGCCAATTGTTTTGAAGGCGGACGGGCTTGCACTTGGAAAAGGTGTCTTGATTTGCAACAACTTAGAAGAAGCAAAAGCCGGTGTTAAGACATTGATGTTAGACAAGCAGTTTGGTGATGCCGGAAATGAAATTGTTATTGAAGAGTTTATGACCGGACGTGAGGTATCTGTGCTTTGTTATTGCGATGGTACACATATCAAACCAATGACAAGTGCACAGGATCACAAACGTGCCAAAGATGGCGATAAGGGATTGAACACCGGTGGAATGGGTACCTTTTCACCAAGTCCGTTTTATACGGATGAGGTTCAGAAATTCTGTGAAGAAAAAGTATATCAGCCTACGATGGATGCGATGAAAAAAGAAGGCAGAGATTTTGTCGGAATTTTGTTTGTCGGCTTGATGCTTACAGAAGATGGACCAAAAGTATTAGAGTACAATGCCAGATTTGGTGACCCGGAGGCTCAGGTCGTTCTTCCGCGTATGAAAAATGATATTATTGATGTGATGAATGCCTGCATCGATGGTAAACTCGATGAGATTGACCTTCAATTTGAGGACAATGCAGCGGTTTGTGTTGTACTTGCTTCCGATGGTTACCCGGAGCATTACGAAAAAGGCAAAGTAATCACAGGTTTTGAAAAATTTGATGGTAAAGATGGTTATTATGTATTCCATGCCGGCACGAAACTTACGGATGAGGGCATCGTGACAAATGGAGGCCGCGTACTTGGTGTGACGGCAAAGGGAAAAGATTTGAAAGAGGCAAGAAAGAATGCTTATGAAGCAACAAACTGGATTGATTTTTCAAATAAGTATATGAGACATGATATCGGAAAAGCAATTGATGAGGCGTAAAACGCTTTACAATAAATAAAAAAGGAGAGAATTTATGTATTCATTTGATGAGGTAAAAAATGCCGATCCTGAATTGGCAAAAGCAATGGAACAGGAAACCGGTCGTCAGAATGACCACATTGAGTTAATTGCTTCAGAAAACTTTGTCAGCAAAGCCGTAATGGCTGCTATGGGAAGCACACTGACAAACAAATATGCAGAAGGTTATCCGGGCAAACGTTATTATGGCGGATGCCAGTATGTGGACATCGTGGAAGATTTGGCAAGAGACCGCGCAAAGAAACTGTTTGGCTGTACTTATGCAAATGTTCAGCCACATTCCGGTGCCCAGGCAAACATGGCTGTATTCTTTGCTTTGGTTAAACCGGGCGAGACAGTTATGGGAATGAACCTTGATCACGGCGGACATCTTTCTCATGGAAGCCCGGCAAATATTTCCGGAACCTATTATCACATCGTACCGTACGGTGTAAATGACGCAGGATTTATTGATTATGACGAAGTAGAGCGCATTGCCAAAGAGTGCAAACCGAAAATGATTATTGCCGGTGCAAGTGCATACGCAAGAAAGATTGACTTCAAGAGAATGCGTGAAATCGCAGATGAAGTTGGAGCAGTATTAATGGTAGATATGGCTCATATCGCAGGTTTAGTAGCTGCAGGTCTTCATGAGAGCCCAATCCCATACGCACACGTTACAACAACAACAACTCATAAGACACTTCGTGGACCAAGAGGTGGTATGATTTTATCAAGCGATGAAGTGAATAAGAAATATAACTTCAACAAAGCTATCTTCCCATGCATCCAGGGTGGTCCTTTAATGCATGTAATCGCAGCGAAAGCTGTATGTTTAAAAGAAGCATTAACACCAGAATTTAAAGAATACCAGAAACAGATTGTAAAGAATGCTTCTGTATTAGCAGATGCATTAAGCGAAAGAGGATTTGATATTGTATCTGGCGGAACAGATAACCATCTGATGCTTGTAGACCTTCGTAAGATGGGACTTACAGGAAAAGACATGGAAAAATTATTAGATTCCGTACATATTACATGTAACAAGAATACAGTACCTAATGACCCACAGTCTCCATTCGTAACAAGTGGTCTTCGTCTTGGAACACCTGCTGTTACATCTAGAGGATTAAAAGAAGACGATATGGTACAGATTGCAGAGGCAATTAAGCTTACGATCATCGACCATAAACTGGAAGAGGCAGAAGCAATTGTTAAGTCTCTTACAGAAAAATATCCAATCTATCAGGGGGATAAATTCTAATTGCCGCAGGCAAGGTAGACGTTCCCAAAGAAAGAAAAGACTCTATATCAGTGACTCTATCACTGATATAGAGTCTTTTCTTTCTTTGGGAACTGACTTTGGATGTTGGAACAAAGTTAGAATTTATTCTATGCCCTCAGTATTCTTCATCTGATTTTGATTCCAAAATACGCATTTGGCGAGGATGTGCATATTAAGTAAATGTATCTTCTGATGCAGTGGCATACAGATGAAAAGTACAGATAGCCCCTAATCATTATGCTATGTGTCATAAATGATTGAAAATAAGTGGAAATTGTTAAAGAAAAACATTTTATATAGAAAATTGATCCAATATATGCTATCATAAATATGCTTGTAAAAAACAAGAATTAATGAAAGTATTACATAAAGTTATGAATAAATATTTATAATTCGAAGGGGTAATCAAAATGGAAGCATGGAATATAAGTTATATATATACCGTTATTTTTATGATGCTGATTAATAATATTCTGGTATATGTGCTTAGCAGGACACCGGGATTTGGCAAATCAGAAAGGTGGATTCTGCAATTGCTGATTGCCGTCTGTGTCTGTGATTTATCGGATGTGTTTGGAATACTATTTAAGCAGACAGCAGGGAGGAATGTCCTGTTTATATTAGCCGCGCGATCTTTTCTTTGAACATCAGACCTCATGCGCCATCCTGTCTGAC
>OGKG01001823.1_pt1 | contig 24262 bp, 48 predicted proteins | sample 1572201 | NCBI WGS metagenome assembly OGKG01 (sample SAMEA2582146, study PRJEB24529) | metagenome | biome: Human gut stool | place: China | collected 2011 | reverse complement strand
TCCGCAATTGAGATTCGCTATATTTGGAAAGGTCACCTTTTACCTCAACATCTTTATGTTGTTTTTGTTCCTCGGGCTTTTCTTCCTTCGGTTTCTTCTTGTACGGCATACCCACACGTGCCAACCGTCTGTTTTCCCGTGTATCGGCGTATCGCCCGGTTCGCATGGCTTTCTCGATGTAATACTGCCCCTCGTCCCATTCAACTTGAGCCTCCCGGTAATAGCGGGTTACTTCTTTGCCGTCTGCGTCAACACAAATGGCTTTCGCCAGATAAGCAACGTCAACGGCAAACTCTTCCTTGTCTTCCGGAGACAGTTCATTACGTTGACTTTTCTCTATACCGTCTTTGGTGTAGGAAGCTATCTCTTCCGGAGTGAAAACCTCGTAACCGTGATTACGTGCAGTTTCCTCAAAATCCGACAATAACATTTTCTTATTTTGTTCCATAATTCAAAATTAAATTTAATTTTCTGGGAGTAAAATTACAAATTTCCCAAAACTAAAATAGGGAAGACATCTTGTGTGATAAAAACGAGGAGCCGAAGCCCCTCGAAAAACCTAAATCAAAACTTCTGGAATTAAAATAGAATATTCATGCCTCAAATTTAACTACATCATGCCCGTGGGCTATCTCAAAACTAATAGGAGGCTAACGGTAACTACTACGCAATCTTAATAGGAAAGGTTATAATCTCCTAAAATTTCAAGTCGAGCAAAGCGAGACCGGGTTGCCCCGCAACCCTTGTATTTAATAACTTCTATTTAAACCTACTATTTAATACAAAATTTTTCGTGGGGTGATTTAATATTAATTTATTCCGTGTCTTCTCTTAAATTTTTCGGCGCAATTAAAACCCATCTGTGCGCAATTAAAACCCATCTGTGCGCAATTAAAACCCATCTGTGCGCAATTAACTAAAAAAAAACACGCTGAGTATATTTGAAACTTTTTATTTAAGACAGCGTAACAAGGGTATTATTAACAAATAAAGTTTATTATGGCAGAAAATTTAGAATTAATTAAATGTGCAAAAAGAGTCTTAGGAGTAGTTCCTAAATATAGCTGTTGGCAAATGAGATGTTTTGTATTTGCTTTAAATCATCTACAACCGTATTTTGACACTGATATTGATTGGATGTCTTTTCCAACTAGAAAATTAGAAAATAAACTAAATTTTAACGAATTTAGTGAATTTGAAGTTCCTATTGATATAAATAGGATTGACAGAGATACTCGACATGGAACCAGAATTCTTAATGAAATTAAGGAGATGATGGAAGTTTTTATTCCATTTGAATACGTGAAAAATGGTGTTAGAAAATTTACTGCTTTCCGCTTTATTCACAGAATGTCTTTGGATGATAACGGTAATTTAACTGTCTATTTATCCAATTTTAGTGTAAGGTGGGCTTTAGAGTACCAAAAAGAAAAAGGCTTTCTAACTTTTCATAAAGATTCGGTTTTGTGTTTATCTTCTAGTTACCACATGAATTTGGCTATGTTGTTCGGTCAGTGGTATAACCCTAGAATTTTTAAAAAATCTATTGAAGAATTAATTAAGATTTTAGAATGTCCACATTATACCCCCCAAAATTTGGAGGATAAGATTTTATTTCCGGCTTTTCATGAAATGTTGAATAAAAAAGAATGCGTTTATGCTTTTAAATATCGTTTTGTGAAGGAAAAGGCAGAAGGTAGAAAAGGTAGGAAAGGATTTGCTGAAATTGAATTTAAAATTTATGATAAACGTAAAAGTAATTTTTATGAAGAATTTTATAATGACGATTGGCAAGATCGTGTAAAACAAGATGAACAAAATAAATAAGCTATGGCTCAAACATTTAAAATACAAAATAAATCGGCGGATGCCGTGAACGCTTTAGAACATGGAGAAACGTGCTCTATTTCGTTGGATTTGGTAGAAATTACCAAAAGTAGTAGACCCAAGATCATTCAGAAGTGCGCTAAAACTTTCACGGTTCGTAAAGATTGCGACGGTGGTTTCTGTACAGATTGCTGCCTTGAGAAAATGAATTGCACTGGAATTTTGTGCATAAGTGATGATTTCATTCTAAAATTGGTGAATAATGAGTAGTCAAGTAGAAGAACTTCAAAGAAAGATATTATTTCAGGATCGTGAAATACGACGGCTCAACGAAGAACTTAACGACAGAACTCTTCGTGAAAATGAACTTATTAGCGAGATAACCCGGTTGCAGGATGAACTGGATTATTTTAGAAAAGAAAGCAAACAGCAGGGACGCCTCGTGCAGATAAAGGCTGATACTCTGGAGGAGTTTCTTGACCCTTCCCTTCCTAACACGTTTGCCACCGGGGAAGGCACGGGGCTTGAAGAAGAATGGGAAGATTTCATGTACGCCTACACTGACGAAATGTTTATTGAAGATGATGAACCCGATTTGCTACTGTTTAGGGATGACCGTGAGAAATGTTATCGTTCAGAGACGGGCAACACACGACTATATTTCCCAATTAGCAAAGCCGAACTTAAGATTCTAAACATTCTTAAGATACGTCCACTTACCCCCGAAGAGGAGGAAGCACTTGCACAACGTTTAGAAAACGAGTAATTTAGTGGCTAAAATAGTTTTAATTATGGAACAATTACACACTAAAAATTCAGAAAGATTTTCGGGGAAGAATGACCCCGATTATTACGTTGCCGGGGGTTTTGACCCCGTGCCAACACCACCTGAGGAGTCAAACAAGCCTTCTAAGCGATCCTTTTGGGCTATCCTAGTAAACGTATTACTTGCTATATGGCAAGCCCCCCAGAACCTTGTGGGACTTATTGTGGCGTGTTTCACGGGGTGGGGTTACCAAGGTATTATTGGAGGGGTGATGTTCTTCACTAAGAACGGTACTGGTTGCGTGTCATTAGGACAGTTCGTTTTCGTTACTCATAGCGGCTTCATGCACAAGCCCGCTCTATGCGCCCACGAGTGGGGTCACACCCGGCAATCACGTATGCTAGGGTGGTTTTATTTACTTGTAATCGGCATACCGAGTGCCATTAAATGCGCCTTCACCAATGATAGTGAATCTTATCATAATTTTTATACCGAAAAATGGGCTGACCGTTTAGGAGAGAGGTTTCCTGAGGAAGAGTGGAAAGAACTTAGAGACAGTAAAATATAGATTTCTTTGTACTTTTGAACCGCTGAAACGTGGTTCATGTATTTCGGTTAGTCTTGAATTACGCCCGGTGTTTGCCGGGCGTTTTCTATTAGTTTTTCTACAAGCTAAATTTTTACAATAAATTCATATTTCAAAGTCAAAATCGGTACTACTTATTTTGCAAAACTCCCCATCCGGTGCGATACAGTAAACAACTGTCTTATCGGGCGTTATAGACACGTTTAACACGGGCAGGGACGTGTGTCCGGTTACGGTAAATTGACCCACGCTGTGCCCCGTTAGAGAGGCATACGTGGGGACTGTAATCTTACTTACTTCTAGCTTACACCCACCAAACGCCCCGTAATCCACCATGCGGGTGCGAGGACAAAACAATAACATCTCGTAATCATTAAAATACTTCCTTTTAAGATTAAGATACGCTTCGAATAACTGTTCTTTGGTTAGCGTGTCTTTAATGCCCGTTTCCTCACGATAGCGAATGCGTAGAAATTGCAGTTGTCCCCGTGTTAAATCCTCGAAGTCAGTTTCAAAGATCACCAACAATTCAGCGAGTTTACGATCTTCCATCACTTGTCTAATTTGTAAGTTCTAATCTTTTCAAGTTGCTTCTGTAACTTGTTGGCATCATACCCTAAATTCTGGGGATTTAATTCTAAATTGATATACTCCTTGTAATCTTCAGGCGTACCAATCAATAACTTCAAAGAAAAAGTAAGATATTTGTTCTCACCTATCTTACGAACTTGCACGCCTAACCCGTTAGGAAAGAAGTGCATGGCGTAAAACCCACCCATAGGACTTCTAAAACGAAAATCTTTTGGCGTTGGAAACCATAGTTCATCTTTTAGAGGTTCTTCTTGTTCTGTCTGAACTTCTATCAAGTCAGCGATAACTGTAATAATCCTGGAATCAAGATAGGGGGTATTTAGAGAACCCGTGTCACACTTTCGAAACATTTCGTTAAAGTTTACGGAGGGATTGTTGGTAGCCCGCAATTGCACGGCTTCTTCACTAATGCCGTACTTGAATAACCATGCGTTTCGAGCGGGGTTGTCTTTAGGAAGTTGCAGGATGAGTTCTTCTGCCTCTTCTACACGGTTCTGACCGTTTACTTCCCACTTGTCTAATAAAATTAATCCTTTCATGATTTCTTATTTTTATGTTTGATAATTGCTTTCTTCCATTTCGAGTAAGGCACGGGGGTTTTACCCTGATTTAAAGTCCAGAAACAATACGTTTGATACATTTGTTTTAATTCACTTGTCATTATTCCTCCCAATATATTTGAACGGTTTCTATTACGTTAGGAAAGGTTTTAGGAGCCATTGTTGCCATTTGCTTTAAATACGCCCTTGCATCTTCTTTAGTTTCGAAAATTTTGCCATGATGACAAAATGGTTTGTTGTCTTCTCTATCCCGGCAGACATTTATCCACCCCTCCTTTTGACCGGAAACCATCATCAGGTCAAGATCATTTATTCCATTTTCAAAATGTTTCCCATCAATATAATAATGGACAACACCTTCTTGATGTTCGTTTAATCTTATTAACGCCACTATTGGCGTGTTTTCTAAAGATTTAAAATCGTAACACAATATTCTCACGGGTCTACCGTCTCTCGTGCACACGGGCTTACCCTGTTTCGCTAGTTCAATGTCAAATGGTTTCATGTTATTTCTTCTTTTTAGCGAGTTTATACTGATATTGTTGACTTAGATGTTTGTTGTAGAGATAATCATTTTCTCCACGATTGTAAAAGGTTTGCTGATAGGCTAGCTGATTAGGAATGTAAACCACCTTCTCTTTACGTTTCTTTGCCATAACTGTATTAATTAAGTTTACGAATAGACTTCCAATGGAGCGGTATATTAACCAAAAGCAACGCAAGCAACACCAACCGACCCGCCCAAGTGCTTCCCTCTATACCCGTTAAAAAGAGGCAAATAGTAACTACCGTGTAAATGTTGCTAAACGTGTACATGGTGCGTATCCCAAGCAACCCGTAATTCTTCATGAAATCACAGGCGGTTATTAACCGGGGGTAATCCGGGTGAGGATTAACTTTATGAAAGGAGAATTCCCCTTCCCTATTTATAACGATGAATCCAGATTCATGATTATCAGCGGTTTTTAAATTACAGTCTTCGGGTATGTACCCGAAACGTCGTAGGAGTTTCTCACAATTATAAAGTTCCTTGCAAGTTCCCGTGATTATTAATGGTGTCATATCTGTGTTTATTTGTTGTTTAACCTGCCACAAATATAATAGTTATTTAGATATAAACAATAAAATATCCGGGAAATCTGTAAAGAAATCCCGGATCAAGATAACAACAGCTTAAAAGAAAAATACTGTTAATTAGTAAAAGTGTATTTTAAAACAATTTCTCCGTCGATAATAATATCAACACTTTGATTGTCTGGGTTCCAAGTTCCTAATTGTTCTCGTATTTGATCATAAACACTTTGAGAAACATAAAAAATACCGCCAGATTTTTTAGTTAATTGGATTCCAGTATTGAATTTTACGGATATTGAAGTGGCAGTTGGACACCAAATAACCCCATAAAACATTACGTTATTTTGCATTGATAACATTTCTTGGAAATCCTCAACGGGCATACTAATTAACAAAGTTCCATTGGACTGTGGGTTATACGTCCAATTTAAAACTGAATCATTGTTATCTTGCGGGGTCTGCATGAAAAATGGCTTTACCAAAAGCCAAGTAATTCCTGATTGAACTGCATTAACAGCCCGCATAGGAGAGCCTCCAGTCGGAGAAAAATTTAAAGTGGTTGAACGTTCTGAAAATCCTAAATTTGGATCAGCCTGCATATTAACGGAAGCGGCACCCCCCCGAATCGGGGGTTACGGTAATAAAATCTTTCTTCATTTCATTATTTTGTTTTAGTTACTAACTGCAAATATAGTTATTTTACGTGGATTATTGATAAAAGATACAATAAAAGAACCGGGGAAAGTCATGAAAACCCGGTTCTTAGTAAATAAATGTGAAAATAAATGGAATTGATATCTAAAAGGCAATCCTTCTAGTATTATCTCCATGCTTGATAGCGAAATCATATCTATCCCAAATGGCGTCCCAATGTTTAACAACAAACTGCACGTATTTAGCAAAAGACAGGTCGTTAACGCTGTCTACACGCCATAACACCCCGTAAGGTGTGCCGGGGTTGTACAACCGTAAATAAACGCCCGTGGAGTCTATAAACCCGACTTCCGTTTTGTACCTTACTAGGGTGGCGTAGGGTTTGCCACTTTTGCCGTATTCTTCCTTTATCGTTGTTTTAATAACTTCTAACGTTGGTTCCATAATGTTATGCTTTATTTTGGTATTACAAATGTAGCCTAATAAAACGTAACGGCAAAGAAAAAGGAGGGAATTTCCCTCCTCATCATTTTCATAAATTTGTCGTTGGTTATTTGGGTCTGTACGTTATTTCGTAATCTTCGAAAGGACATTTGGTAAACGGGCGTGTGTCATCTTCACTGTCTGGACTGCTTAATTCACCAAGCACACTTTCTAACGTGCCATCCTCACGGGTGTAAGCTGGAATCCAATAGGGTATGTCTTGGTTTCCGGGTACAACTCCGTTTACTCTAGCCCATACCAATTTAGGAATGAAAGGGGCTACTGGAATGAGAGCGGGGACGTCAGCCACGTGATAAAAGTCCATAATCTTCCAGTCGTCCAAGTCCTCTATTTCAACATGATTAACCATTTCCTTGTTAATTTGTTGTACTATTTCATACACCGAAGGTAGTTCTCTGGTTCCAGTGATAGCCATTTCAAATGTAGAACATTTACGGCTTACCCCGTCATCTATATTCTTGTAAATAGTTACCCGGTACACGTGATTGTACAACTTGATCTGTTCCTTAACATTTTCTTCCTTAGGAGCCGCTTCCGGTTTTGGAAAGGTAAACGTTGCCACCCAATCAACGCACGGAACGGCTTGAGTTGGATACCCCTGTAATCCGTTGGCGTTCATGAACGATGTGGCGGTGCTATACACCTTTTCGGCATCAAAAGTTTCATCCAATGTAAAGTAAATTGGAAATTCGCATTCTCTATTGTCTTTGCTAGACACGTAGTGAACGTTAAACAAAATTCTTTTAGGTTCTTTCATATCGGTTAAATTTCAATTGTAATTGGTTGAGTTAAATCTGCTTCAGAAATTTTGTGCCACACGTATTCCGGCTTCCCTTCTTTGTTCACTTTTAATTCGAAAAATTGAACGTTAACGGATGCGCCATGAATGTATCTTTCGTACGCCATCTTAATGGCATTTATCAAATTAACGCAATTCACCAAAGCCATTTCGGCATCTTGCTGATTTTCAAATTCTCTTGAACATATCGCTGTTCCTTCTTTGTGGAGATTACAAATAGTGAATACATAATACCCCGCAATAAAGTCTACATTATCTAATCTGATGTCTGATAATAACATGGGGCAAGTTTCCTCAGTTACTTCATCATTTGCCGATTTTATAAATACAAACATAATCTATTTCTTTATGTAAATAACTGATTGTTTACCCGTACACGCCAGAAACAAGTCATGACAGGTATACACGAGTTCACGGTTTCTTTTGGTGATATACACCGCTACCGGGGTGAAGTCGTTTTTTAGGGAACATTTACAAGGTGGGATAACAAAGTCTTCACGTTTAGGAGCCATGTTAAAGGCGCAACCCCAACAACCCATTTGTAGACCGTTCTCACGGGCTTCTGGGGCAACGATATACTTTTTACCTTTACACTTTATTAGCTGCCCCACCGAAACCCGTAATTCAGTGTTATTAGAGGGTCTCTTATACTGATATGGTTGACGCCGTTTTGTTCCCATAACGATGTTAGTTTATAAGAAAGGGTTAGACCAATGTGCTTTTAGCCATTTCGCACGTTCTAGTTCAGATTTTCTTTCCCATTGATGTAGAAGCATCTTGAGTTGATAATACTCGTCTTTAAGTACCACAACATGATCTTTCATACTAAATAGAGGAAAGGAAATATGAAACCAATCCGAAAATTCAGCGTCCACTATTACCATATCGATTGGAATTCCTAATTGTTCTTCAGATTTGGTATGGTTATGTGGTACACGGTGCATTCGGTGTTCATTGGCGTTTAAAGATTCATTGAACTTTAGAATCGCTCTAATTTGTGCATCGGCGTATTTCATATTTGGTCTAAACTTTCTCATATATTGTTAGTTGATTTCAAAAATAATTCCCTTGTCGTGCCTGTAAATACGGTACTGACCCGGTAATTGATAAATGTCTGTATCAACATATTTCTTCGCCATGACCATACGATTACCGTTTCTTTCTTTCACGTTAATGAAAGGGTCAGCTTCATTCGTGATAGCGTTCACGTTCCAAACAATTTCGGTGTCAAAGAACTGTTTTAGGAATTCGTTCCAGAGCATGGTTCGGTCGAACAGGTCTTTGCCTACCGCCTTGTATTCGAACGGGTGTACCCAATAACGGAACCACCATTTCTTTAATATGCTTAATTTGAAGGCTTTCGTTAACATCACTGATTCGTTTTAAGTTTCGCACGTAATTCTTCAACGTCGTCACAAACGGGTTGGCTACGTTGTTGCTGTATTTTCTCAGCGTCAACTTTATGAATTTCCTTGTAAGCCTCGTACGCCTCCGGGAAGTTCTTCTTTAGAAGAGTAAGGTTGTTCAGGGTATTCATGATAACGCATTTGGTTTTGTTCAGGAAATAATGGGCTTCTAATTTCTTTTCCCAGATTTCTTGTAAGATAGATTGCACCGTGACATCCATTGCCACACATTCCTCCCACCCTTCCCATTTAATAGTTTTATTTGGGAATCTGACGTTGATATGTAAATAACTAGACGGCTTCTCTTTTAAGTTCCACGTTTTAGACCAAGGATTATTGGTGGGTGAAATATATACATAATCGTGGTAATCCAAGAACTTTTCTTGCACGTCAGGGGGTAAATTCTTGATGCAATCGGAAGTATATCTAACAGTGGCATTTTCCAAAGCTACCGTTAGTTTATCTACCAATTTATCAATATCCTCATCGAAATTACGTTCACGTAAACGACGAGCGATTTTCGTAGCCATGTTTTCTCCTAGTAGTGGCATAGTCTTAACGTTTACGGGTTTTCGGTTTCATGATAACTTTCTTGCCCTTCTGGGGTTGTTGCTCGGCTACCGCACTACGACGTTCTTCAACAATGTTAGGAAGTTCCCACTTTTCAGGCACGGCACATAATTCTATACCTTTTTCTTTTTGTTTGGAGATTTCCCTTTCGACTTCTTCTTTGGTGTACAAGGTGCCGGGGTTATTACATTCTGGGAAATCTTTACCGTTTTCCATAAATACCAAACGATATTTAGGTTCAGGAATTTCCATTTTGATAAATTCGTTAACGTCGAGATACTCGCAACCAAAATTCCGAGCGGCTTGCAAATCACTATCGCTATGATCGCCCGGCAAACCAGAAGCATCACCGATCATAATACATTCCTTGTTATCAATATCCCTTCCTAATTGGTTAGCGAATTCGGAAACCAACGTGTTAAGCATACCGGGGTTCGGTTTGCGCATCGGGTCTTCCTTAGCGTTAGCCGGGCAGTACCGGGCGGCTACCTGAGTGTATTGTCCCACAAATTCTTGTAGGGAAGCTAACACGAATCTCAATTTACATTCAAAGAACACGGGGTTGACGATTCCTAATTCAATACCACCCTGATTCGTGTTGATAAGAATTGCAAGGGGGTGAAGGTCACGAAGTCTTTCGAATACATCCATGTTAAGGGTCATATCCCACGTTCCTTGTGGAAACGTTGCACCGGAACGAGTATTGATAAGCGTTCCGTCCATGTCAATAAAAATAATCTTCTTTGCTGAAATGTCCATAATTTTAGTTATTAAAATTAGTCTTAATACGTTATATGTCGATATCTGGTTGTGGGGCTTGCGCCCCGTGATTAAAACTCTGCAAATAAAACACGTGATTTTGTCTTCGAATCAAGGTCTGCCATCCAAAAGTGGTGAGCACCGAAACCGTAGTCAAAGTAAACCGTTAGAGGGGTTGTAGAAGCTAAACGAGACATTAAATAACGCAACGTTTGCTCGTCGGCTGACTTGAGCACGCTATTGATTACTTCCACGAAACAAACTGCTTTAGTAGCGGTTAAGTTTTCAACTTGATTTTCAATCTTTAATTTCATTGTGTTTTGGTTTTATGTTTGACATTTAATAACAATACAAATGTAATACAATTTGCTAAAATCACAATGAAAAATCCGGAAAATCTTTTCAGAAAATCCGGATCGGTGATATATTAACTTAACTCCAGTCTTAGAATTGACGGTTTATCTTCCACGTGTTAGTGACTCCATTATAAAATTTGGTACTAAACTACGACAGTGTAAAGACGTATATTAGTACCAAATTTGAAAGAAGTTGTGGGGAAAGAAAAACCCGGTGTCCTGTTATCGCAACGGTCACCGGGAAATGTCAAAATAAAACAAACATTGTCTTCAATATAATGCAAAATTAATGGTACAAACAATACGTGTCGTTTAGGATATAGTTACGATGTGGTTCCCCAAACTTCCTTCCGAAGTAACTCCACCTAACAAGATAGCGTTGAAATTTATGGTCGTTGCGTACCCGAAAGGTGTTTTCGGATTGTTCCATGTTGTTCTAGCTGGGGCAACGGTACGAGTGAAGTTGTTTTCTATGGTTATAGGGGTAAGATGCCATCCACTCTGAGCGGCTATAATACTTTGTACTGACATCTGGCTGATATGAACGTTATCATCCCCGGTGTCAACCCCATTCGTGCTGAAAACCCTAATCAATACCGTGGTATTGTGTGGGTCTGCAACGATGATATTGTCATCCGGACCGAATTCCACAACAATACCACTACCGGAAGGATGTGTACCGGGCGTTACTTCTATGGATTTAGCTTTTAAATTTCCATTGATGTCATACACACCAATACCGAATCTAAAGTTGCCACCTGTAACACTATCTTCCAAATTAACGGTGTTCACTAAAGTTGCCGCAAAATACGTTAATAGAGTACCTCCTTTTTCCTGAGCGACCGGAACTGTCTTCGTTACACCGCTACCCTCAATAACCACGCTTGACTCACGTGCCGCCCCGGTATTAGCGGCAGCCACCACGCTCAATGATCCATTTCCACTACCCGATCCGGGAGTGATAGTTAAAAAATCTTTTTCCATTTTCTTTTAAGTTAAGTTGATATATCAATGCAAACTTACTTAAAAGAAACGAGAAATAAAAACGTTGTTCAACTATAAACAAAGAGCGCACCTGTCTTCACGACGGGACGCTCTTCTCAACTTAACTTAAAAGAAAAATAAAATATTTTTTAAAACCATTCTACTTCCAACATACCACGTGAAGCGGTGGCGTAACTGTCAATTTTGTTTTTACTGTCGGCAGGAAAATAGGCAGTCGGACCGTCTGGAAGATGTAATTCGAGATTGACTTGTCTATCTATATTGGTAGCGGCTGTCACGAGGTCTTGCACAAATGTTTCCCAACTAAGCCCGATAGCCTCCCATTCTGAAGCTTCAGTAAATGAAGCTGGATTATTATGCCCCATCACAATATTAGGATTACTAGTATTTCGTACATCCATAAGCATATATACGAGAGCACGTGTGACGGCTAAAGTGGAATCAATAAGAGGAGGGGAATCGTTTCCCATGAGAACCAGAGGGGTAATCATTTGTTGTTGGCTCATATAGAAATTCATCAAGTCAGTAGTAGTAATAGTGGCTTGAGAAATTTCTGTATCATAATCATGGAAAGTTAAAAATTCCCCCGTTTTGGTATTCACAACGTATGCCCCCGCCGTTATCATACGTTTAGAAACTTGAAATACTAGTAATGGATTTGGGTCTGCTTCAGACATATCCCATGCCAACCCTAAAGTCGTTTGAACGCCTTCTTGACTTACCGGAATAGTTTTAGTAATTCCTGAACCAGATACGGCAAAAGAGGACGTTCTGGCGGCTAAATTATTTCTAGTGGCGACAACGTTCAGAGAGCCGTTGCCCCCCCCCGAATCGGGGGTAATTGTTAAGAAATCTTTTTGCATTGTCGTTATCTTTTTAGTTATGGTACAAATATACGCATTTTAAATGAAAACGGGTACGAAACTCGTTTCGCAACAGGTTCGTACCCTAAGTGTTCATGTGCTTAAAGAATTAACTTACGTATCTAAAGATAGGAAAGTTATTCTTCGTAATTAATATTCTTTTACATCTATGTAATAATCAATTCTTCCCCAACCACCCGAAGCTGACACTTTATTGATGAGTCTATTTTCTACACGTTTAAAATCTTCAGTTGGTTCAAATTTGTTGTAATCATATTCTACTTCAATGGAATGAAATTCTGAAGAATAAATGCGTAGACAACCGTGTTCTTTAAAAGTTGTTATTTCTCTAATAAATTCTTTTAAGGTGTATGGACGGCTCATGTACACCATGAAATCAGCGAAACAATCTGGTGCGCTTTGGGATATTTGCTTTAGATTAATCATTACTTTGCCATTTTATGGTTTACCCCGTACCCAAACAAGGCAAAGTCACCTTTACAGGGGTCGTTAGGGAAGATTTTATGTAAGTTAAGCGTTATTTGTAACGCCGCATTTAAACCACGTGCAACCGGGTAAAAGAGACCCAATTGAGAGGCTATACGATGCACGTGGGTATCAAGCGGTATGATAAGGTCTGCCGGGTCAATTCTAGTCCATATACCTAAATCTACCGGGCTGTCACGGCGCACCATCCAACGTAGAAACATATTTAAACGCTTGCACGCCGACGACCAATCCTTTGGAACCCCTTTTATCGCCTTACCCTGTTGCCAGAAGAACACGTCTATCAAGCCTGCCAAATAACGTATATTGCAACCGTTGTATTTATCACGGTTGGCTTCATACAGTACCGCATCCTCTAACGTGTTGTAAATACGATACACGCAAGCAAGCCCCTCGCACAAGTCGTAAAAATTACCGTAAGTGAAGAAGCGGTATAAACGTTGAGTATCTGGATAATTTTTTCTCATTTGGTAGTAATAACCCTCTGAAATAAACGTGTACGGAGAAGTGGCGTAGGAAGCCATAGTTTCAAACAATTGATTAGCAACTTTAATGAAGGCTTTGCGGCTACCGTAAGCCAACCACTGAGCGATGAATCCCGCTATTTCAATGTCATGAACATTTATGAAACGCCGTGGAAACTGTACCGGGTCATCAAGCACGAATTCTGGAGTTTCGTATTGAGCGGCGTATTGCTGTAATAGTTTAATGGTTTCTTCATTCATAATATCTTGTTTTTCTGTTTTAACCGTTGCACATCACGTTTCAATTCATCGTTTGCGGTAGCCAAGTTATTAATGATAACTTCGAGTCTGTTTAAAACGTAATACACGTCAGAAACCTTCACTAAAGCGTTAGGTTCGGTTAGGAATTTATCCTTGTACACTTGCACGGCATCACGCATATTTATACGGGCGTATGCGCTATGAGACACATTCAATTCACTCATTTCAACTTCAATCCTAATAAATTCACTTCTTTGTTTTTTACTTTCTCTTTTAAATCATCCAATAGGTATTTGCCTATACAGGTGTAATCCAAAACTTCCGTGTAGGAGGGGTACTTGTCTGGTTTCAAAGTTTTCTTTATTATGTCGAATTCCATAATCCAGTCCCAATTCAAAATCCATACTGAATTGGAAACGTAAGAAACGGCTAATATCTTTTCACCTTTGTTTGCCCACACTCTAGCCAAGTTCTGAAGGCTGCATTTGAAAAATTGAATTTCGTTGTCAACTGCATTCGTTTGAACCGTTACAATTCCTTGTCGAGCCCTACTTTTCTTTACATCAATATAAGTAGGTAAATTACGGTGCATATATGCAACGTGTTCAAACATATTACAAGGTTTCTTTACATCAATAGTGACCACAGATGTCACTTTCCGTGAAGGAGGAGTTTTCTTAATCATTTGTTGTGACATTACTTAAATAAATACTTCGATATTCTAATTTCTTAGTGGGTTTACCCTCTTTAGTAAGAGCCCGGCACTTGTACACTAAATCAGGGTATCCGGTTAGCGAATAACTTACTTTAAAGGAAATTACTTCACCCTTTCCAATATGATCCTCTATAATGGTGCCTGCCGGAAACTTGTTTTTCATTTTGGCATATTCCAATACGATACGCCGTTTTTCCTCTTCGATTGCCGTTTCAAGGGCTTTCATTTCGTCATCGTAAAATTCTTCTGGTGTCATAATGTTTATTTATTTGTGATACGCCAAAGGTAAGTAATTAAATAGGAACGCCAAAGATTTCCTCCTCAAATTCGGTATTCCACTCGTCAAAAACTATTTTCACTGAGGATTGGTATATTCTACCGTGTTCTGAATTGTAAATAAGCGCACCCATGAACTCCCTAAATGGATCGTCTTTTGGGTCTCCATAGATAATAACGTAACGGTTTGGGCGGGGTTGGTTTAATAGATCGTAGTTAGTTATATACCGACCTATACGAATCTTATTAAAGGAACACGAAAACATTCGTGCGATAGCTTTAGGGTCTGGTTCACGTGGTGGAAACATTAATCTTTTAAAGTCTGCGAGCACCCATTCTGACATACTAATAGGGTGGTCAAATAGCGGGGTTGGCTTTGAATCCATAACGAAATACTTTAAAATAAAAGAGGAGCCACACGTTTCCGTCCGACCCCTCTTTTCTGTGTAATAAATGGCAAAATTTATCTTATTTCTTTTTACCCTTTTTAGCCGGGGCAGCTTCGATCACCTTCTTGATCGTTTTAGAAGGTTTGAAAGCGATCGTATGGCTTTCTGGAACGTCCAACGGTTTTTGGGTCAACGGGTTGGTTCCGGTTCTTGCCGGATTCACTTTACGTTTGAATTTACCAATAGAGAAGGAAACTTCCTCACCCTTTTCAATACACTCTTCCGTAATAACCTCGCACATGGCGTCCAAAGCACGTTCCATTTCTTTTTGGGTCAATTCTGCCTTTTTGGCAGTTGCTGAAATAAATTCACTTTTCTTCATCTTGTTCAAATTTTAAATTTAGTTACTTAAACTATGCAAACTTTATATGCGGAGACCGACACTAAGGTTTCACGGCATCCGTTTTCTTTTCTAAATTCATGGCAACTTGCGCCGCAACAATAGAGGTCAGCAGGACTTTAACCTGCAACATCTCTTCTGGCGAAATCGGTCCGATTGGTTCTGCAAGGCTATCTAAATCAATAGCCAACTCCCCATTTTCAGATAAATTGTTTGTAATGACTTCTATTTTGTCATTACCTAACGCAAGTATTTGTAAAGCTACCTTGATGTAGTTTACATCCATTTTTATTCTAAGTTCTATTTCTTCTTTCATTATATCCAATGTGTTAAAATACAAATTACTAAATACACGAAACACACCACTATAATTCCATAAAATATTTTCGTGGTTAGAGGGGTGGCTTGCGTTAACGAGGTTTCGGTGCACGGGTTTTCCATTTTACCGGGGTGATAATCCAAGAATTGATCAAGTACCGCATCTTCTAATTCTTCTTTATGCTCTGAGAGCCATTCCTGAAATTGTTCTTCGTTGCTCATTTTGGTAAACGTTTATGAAAGGTTAATACGAATCTACGTTGTGGATACCATTTTCCATCGCTTCCTTCACGAAAAGCTGAAATTAGCATACCGTCATTTAAGGTAAGCCCAGATTGGAATTCGCTTAATTTCTTTTTAGAAAAGATAAATGACTTGGTATATTTAAGGTTTAGGAAATCGAACACGGTGGCTTTGTACACGTAACCACCCATCTGTTCGTCGTATGATATAAACACGCAATGAATTGTGAAGGTTAACACCAGAGAATCGGTTTTAGGATCAATGTTATACCCCCGAATACGGTATTCGCCTCCGTCAGCTATTTCAAATTCTATGCTACCATTATTCGTGCTATACACGTGTACCTTTTCTTGATCAGCAAGTTTCCACCCCGTTTTATAGTAGGCGATTTGGGAATGAGCCGTAACCCACAGCATCATTAACCCGGCTATTAACAAAATTCTTTTCATAGTTTTAATTCTTTTCTAACCAAACATAACAATAACTAGCCCCCTCACCAAAATTTCCCCCTCTGCCTGTACCACAGGCAGAAATACTCTGGATAATCCATCCATCCTCTAATAGAGAATCTAATTCTTTAGTATCGTCACTCCAGACTCTAATTAATCTTTGTTTCATAATTATAAATTTTTATCGTTAATAATTTTCTTCAGTCTTTCGCTATACCCTTTCTTCTCGGCGTAGACACGGTCTAAATAAGCCAGATAATCCTCCCTTGTTAGCCCACGGGCGTAAGTGCTTTGCCAAATAGCGTAATCGGCTAGGCATTCCCGCCACGAGGCAAAACGGGCATGATTGTATAGTGCTCCGGTTGCTAACGTTGGGCGTTGAGCGGGTACACGCATTCCGGTACAGTTGTTTCCCTCTTTAAACAGTAGGGAAGTAAATCCTCCGCTTTCCTCTATACATTGCGCCATCACGATGTCAGGGTGTTCTATTCTAAGCAAGAAAATACACGTGTAAACACTATCAGCCAAAGACAGGCTATCAGTATTTATTACCGGGGCTTCTAGTTCGGCAAATAATGATTCCATGTGTTCTTCTTCGCACGATCGAGCGATCATCGTAAGAATGACAACCACGACCACTATCGTGAGCCATCCAAAGGTGAGCATCCACGCTTTAAAGGGTTTTAGCCGGGTTGAGTTCATAGGTTCAGTTTTTGATGTCATTTTAATTTGGTTTTGGGTTAATACTAAAGTTTTCTATTTGAACTTCTATCGCATTCAGTTTGGTTAGGAGTTCATCACGTACTTGTTCCGCCTCCCAACGTGTTGGAAAAGGCTCTGAGAAATATTTCATTCTTGACCACGAATTGACTCCGGTAGATTGTGGCTTCATGTAAACAACCACGAAAAAAGAAGTTGTGCAGTTGGGATATTTGGTTTCATATTCCTCAAGTGTAAAAGCATCCATGTTTAACACACGTTTCGTATCCCACCAATTTAAAACACAAACTTCTTCAATGTTCATGGCTTGCACCGGGGTTCCGTTAATCTTAATCCACATCTTTCAATCTTTTATAAACGTTTATAATAACTTCTGTTAGGAGGTTTTGTAAATTCCCTTTTAACATTAATTCACCTATCCACGGTGTATGCTTGTCGATGTACCATTCAGCCCAACTTCGAGCCTCTTCATTTCGTGCTATATCAACAAGTGCCTTTTCTTTCTGCTGTGCTTCTCTAATACAGGTTTCCATATATTCCCGTTCTTCCTTTTCAGCAATTTCTTCGGCGTCTGCATTCCTATCTGTATAAATATCTTCCTCTCCTATAATTAGGAAGTAATCAGAAATTTTTAAACGACAACCCGAGCCGGTTTTACTTGTTGGGTTGATAAAGGTGGATTCCGTACCAATAACATGAATAATGCGATAGTCATCTCTAAAAATCAAATCCCATTGAAAATGTTGGCGATACATTGATGCGTAAATCCCTGTCAACTTCTGTCCTAATTCTTCAATTGTAGAAGCGGTCTCAAAAGATTTACTTTCTGTAATAGGAGGGTCATGAGGGTCAACTCCATACAGGCTTGTGATGCGTATTGCTTTAACCATATTAGTCTATTTTATAATCATAACGTAATTCCTCAGATTCAGCTTCCATACGATACGGGTATTGCATCATGCCTTCGGCAACATCCGTAGTGAAATCAGGTTCGTAACCGGGGTCAAGAATGAATTGTTTAGAGGATTCTGACCATCTAAAAGCGTTAGCCGGAACCCATGCCACTCCTAAATCCAGATTGATGATACGCCACGCCCGGCACGTGGTATGCGTTATGGCGGCAGTCCTACGAACGCCGTCTAGATTAAACCGTACTAGTGCGCTGCACCACATGGTCGGGCGAAGTTTGCCCTTTGGAATGTCTAACGGCTCGTTTATGTAATCAATACTGGATTGGTCGGTTAACTGCCCCACTATTGTAACTTCACCGCTTTGCGAGTATCTAAGAGAGGTCATTTGTAGGGTGTGAGTAGTACCGTCTTCACCCTCTATGGTTATTGTCTGTAATTTGAATTTCTTCATGATTTACGCCATTTTAAAGGATTATTCAACTCCCTTCTTGCTTTTCGTGCCATTGCTTTTCTAAATTTTTTAGCAACGTTTCGGGAATTACCCTGCTTCCCATCGGTTTTATGATCTTGGGAATCCACCCAAGCCCAACCATTTAACACGTTTCTAAGTTTATTAATTTGAAATTTCATAGTTTCTCAGTGTTTATAGTACAAATGTAACACCTTAAATTAGGAGTACAAGGATTTATCCGTAAAATCTCACATATATCTTAATCGTTCAAGTGCCGTCAGACTAATAATGGCATTTGGAAATAACGCTACCTTCCCGTGTTCTAAATCGATATCTTCAATATCCCTCATGGAAACCTCACCGTAAAACATCTGATCATTATCTTTAATGACATTCAATTGTAAACGATCATCACGTACCCCAACTACGATGCCCGTGAACGTGGAACTATACTGATAGTGCATTTTAATGCGACATTCTGGTAGGAGGCAACGTATCATGTTTTCGATATAGTCTTTCTTATCAACTACGTCGAAAGGCGTCATGTCGAACTCCCATCTGGCAAGCAATTCACCACCGGAAGGAACTTTGGACGTTCCAAATCCTACACCCAATTTATTGCATATTTCTATGATGTACTTGGAAATTTCTTTAAAGTTAGGAGCATGATAGGGATAAGTTAACACCGGATTCATTTCCGGGCTTAGCCACGTGGACGCCAAGGGCGTCGCAACGATACGATAATCTGGTCTTTGTATTACCAACTGTTTAAGAGCGGCTACAAGTTCTTTGCGAGTCATAATGATTTGTTTTATTCATGTATGGTCTGTGGATCCTCCGTTGGAATCTCCTTCATGCTTTGATATTATGTTAGAAGCTACCCCACACACGAAATATGTTAATAATCCAATAAAAAGATAGGCGCAAACATGAGTGTTATCATATTTGAAAAACAGAACGCACGCCCATGTTATGAAACACACGTGGGCTAACCATGGAAAAACTAAATCTGCCCAAAATTCCCTGTCTTGCAATTTATTCTTCCATTTTCGATTCATCAGAATTTTCCTTTCGAATTTTAATGTAGGCTTTCAATTGCTTCATGATGATAGGATCATACGCCATGTGTTTCAGTGCTATCGGTCTGGCGTTATTACGCTTCCCGGTATAGGGATCATAACTCACGAACTCTTCCTCAATGCTTAGCATTTCTTGATACAGTTTCTCGAGGTTGTCCGTGCCTAACTGAACGTTTTTCAGAGGACAATTCACGTGTTTACACGGGGTGCCATCAGTACCGAGGCGGCATAGGAAACGGGATTGTTTCTCTGCCGTGTGTGACACACGATGAACACAGAAACTTTGCAGGTCAACCCATGCGTTCATATTGGAAGGAACTGTCGTGGGTTTCGGTCTCATGTAATAAGGCTTTGTCATAATTCATGTTATTTAAAATGTTCTACTCTATCCACGTTAGGCATCACCCATACTTCTGGAGTGCTACCAATGGGACAGTCTTCATATACCACCCAATCGCCCGGTATAGCATGGAGGAGGCGGTCTTCTCCGTCATTAATGATAATCTCAACGTCGACTTCGTCGAACGCCACCACGGCGGCTCCATTGGTAGATTCCTTGAGCCACTTGCTGATGTTTCTGCCGTTTTTCCCGTCATACTGTATCGCTTTAACGCAACGGCAACTCTTCTGATATAAAATGTGTACTCCTGACATAATGTTTGTCTTATTGATTAACGCCACAAAGTTAGCGGTAAAAATAGGAATCCCAAGGAAACGTCCTAAAATTCTGGTTCAATAATTAATCATCCTGACTCAACCCCCACCCGGCAACCAAACCTAACGCTCCGAATCCTATATTCATGATAATCATACCGTACACCAATCTGAATAATTTGATGGCGTCATATTGCCAATCGTCCGTGACAAACCATATAGGAATAAACAGAACGTTAATAAATACGAGTCCTATTATTAACCCCGCTAACGAGTAATTTTTCTTCTTCATAATTCATCAGTTTAAAGAATCATCGGTCATCATATCGTACAAGCCCCAACCTCCAAATCCGCCAAAGAACGCTCCCAATACCACGAAAACCGCCGTTCCCGTGCATAGTTTGATTAGCTGTTCACTATCATGCAAATCCTCAGCGCAATACCACATAGGGATCAGTATGATTAACAGTACTAGAATGAAGCCCACCACGGCTCCTACAAATATAAATTTCTTTTCAGTAGTCATAATTATCATCTTTAGAATCATAAGCAATATATCCAAACATCCACCCGAAGAAGCCCCCCAACGCTGACAGCCCGGTTAGAAACAAATAGGGAGGCTCTTCCAGTCTCCATACGTTTTCTCCTATACCGTTAAACACGAGTATTCCAGCCACGATGCCGATAGTAATGTATCTAACGAAAACCCAATCTATTTTCATAATCTTTATTTATTAATAACCGCTTGTACCATCATCATCTTCGCACATCATGTCGATAAATATCGCAAGGGCTACCGCCACGAAAAAGCTACATAAGCTGATGACGAAAACATTCCACACGATGTCGAGTAGGGAGTGCTGTCCGGTGAATATTTCGCTCCACGGTAACATGATAATGTTACCGATAATGGCACAGATGATCCAGCACCATGCTAACGTTTTTATACCAAGATCATCATCCATAATTATTCGTCTTTTATTAAACAGTAAAAAATATTCAGGAAACAACCTAACATCGCACCGAACATGATGCCCAATAGGGATACCCCTAGGAAGCGTTCGAGGAATAGTAGGAAGGGGATGTTACCCCGTGCCACGTCCGCCCACGGAACGAACACGCAATTCACTAAAATGGTTATTCCGACCACGCATATAACGAGTATCGCGAACTGTGTAAAATTCCAAATACTTTTCTTTTTCATTATCTAAAACCTATTAAAATGTCCATGCCCTTCACGAAAACGAAGCCTATCACCATGCCGCCCAGAACGAGGATTAATCCAAGGATTAAGAACTGAACCACTTCTATTAATTGCTTTCGAAAATTTTTAGCGTCCATATCACAACAGATGTAATCGAGTTAAACGTTCGTTTGCCGCCGGGGTGTTGAAACCCTCCGGATACACTAATCTATCGAAGTCTGGAATCTGCTCCCGTGCGAGTTCAGTGATGAATAGGGAGTTCAGTTGATACGGACTATCCACTAATAATCCAGCTGACACTATTATCGGTCCGGTTACGGTTCCCATGTGGGGTATCTTGCGATAGTACGTGATGCGGATCATTTTACCCTCGCTTGACGGTAGGGTAGAAGATTCTGGTTGGAATTCTGCTGTCATGATTTCTGAGATTTAAGTTTGTCGATAAGCGCATCTGCCGTTGATATGGCTACCGATGCTATTTTATCACGGTCATCCTCCACGTCAGCAATCGAACCCGTGTATTCGGTGAGGAATTTGGAGTAAAGTTCCATGGAGAGTTTCACACGTTGATCCTGCCAATAGGAGGGTGTCAACGTGGGGGAATGTTTTGGCGTGCTCGGAGGCAGCTCACGACCGATGATAGAAAGTGAACGTTGCTGATACGTGGAGATTTTGTTAAGCATGGTTTCACGTGTCCATTCCTTCTCGTCATCCGCTAGAGTGTGGAATGGACTATTGTAAAGACCGTTGCATCGAGCGATGTTGAACAGGGGTGCGGTAGAGTCTTCCCCATCCTCGAGTGTGGAAACCATCCGTCGTAGAGCAATGGTGAGGTCGTCGTCCTTGACGTTAGCCACGGTGACCCAATTAATAGTGAGGTGTCCACCGATGAAGGAGTAGTTGATCGTGACCGTGTTGTTATTGTCATAACCGTGACATTCCATGGACTTGTTAACGATGTCACGACCGTAGCTTAGAGAGTTGAATAGGAGGTGCATTGTCATGCCAAGATTGAGTGCTTGATTGTCTGTCATAATCTTTCTCGTTTTAAGTGTTAGTGCCAACAGGCGATTAAATACAACCCCTATACGCCGTGTCGACGTGGGTGGAGAGTTGCAATTTTGGATAGGAAAATCTGTCGATGATATGATATTCTGACGGGAACGATAGTGGTACGGGGGAGGGGTATAGGAGTTCGATAGGAGGGTTCCTATCACGTTCCCAATTACCGATGTGACTTCAGAGTGAATCCGTTATTTCACCGTGGACAAGCGGGTGTCCACGCTATGGATACGTGTCGACACGATACTTCGATACCCGTGTCATTCTCTTTCTAGACGAAAAGAGGCGTGGAGAGGGGTGTGTAGGAGAAACGCGTCATCTACCGAGCCGACTTCCAACACCATCCGTGAAATCGGTAAATGACAAATTCGGATCAGGCGGAATTTCTAAAAATTTGAAAATTCGGTTTTAGGATTTATCGACGCTAGGATTCTCCACGTGTAATCATCCGGGGGTGGAGTAGGTTATCACAAAAAGAAAATGTGTTTTGGATACTGATGACATGGGGTAGGGGTATAGGGCTACCATGACATTGACATAGGGGTAGGTTGTCAGGGGTAGGGGTATTGAGGAGGTTCTCTCTAATGTCTACAGAAGATTAGGAGGTTGCTCTCGGGGGTTTGGTAGGGGGGGTCCTAAGGTATTTATCGGGTTTGGTGTCGACGTGTTTTAAGGAGGAGGTTCCTTTCTTTGCCTCCACGAGCCCTTTACGCCGTCTATTGTAGCTTGCGTTTTTACAGCGTTTGCGGTCGGTGGGGGAGGGGGTGGTACACCCCCACGGGCTACCCTGCCGAGGCTGTTAGGGGCTATGTTTGGCGGGTAAAACCGCATCCGTATTTTATCCCTAAACTTACAATTTGTAATCAAAATGACCCGTTTTGCTTATATATTGTAATACCTAGCAATGATTACAATTTGTAACTTTTTGCGGTGGTTTTGCTTACAGTCTGTAAACCGGGCACACGCATTCCACGGGTGCGCCGTGGACACGTAGCGCACCCACCAACTACACGCAAGCCCGCCCGAAATACCGGATCGTGTCTATGCGCACGTGCGTAGGGTATATTGATCTCACAAACCGGGTATAACTAATGGTTATACCACAGGGGCAACAAGCATGGCACGGGTATAGGGTAGAGGGGTAATGGACGGGGGTAAACCGTGGAGACTTGTTGGCGGGGGTTACCGGGCGGTTGAGTGGGGAAGGATTGGGAGGGTGTTGCGTGCTTTGGCGCTAGTATTGGGAAACACGCCCGCAACAAAACCGCTCAAAATACATCCTTACACCCGTCTATAAACCTTCCCTAGCGGTTAAACCAAACCGCTCGAATACCCTAAACCACACCCCTCAAAATTACCCTAGCAACCGCCCCTAGCGGTTAAGGTAAACCCCTCGAAATACCCCATGCACCCCACCACAACACGCCCCATACCCTATGCCCCTGTGTTACCTTATACACTACTAGCCCCTGAATGCGTAGCCCTATCGGGCTGTGAGTTGCCCAAAATGTTTTTATCGGGTACCGCCCAAAATCAATTCCATTCCCTAATATAACCCCCTGTCAGGGGCTACCCCGCATTCGTTTCCACCCTATTCCCCTGTGGGGGCGTGTGGTTACCACGCCCCCTCCACGTCCGTTACCCCTTACTCCTATAACCTTTAGTTATACCCCGATAACCAAAAGTTATACCCCAAAATATTTTTACCCCGGTTGGCTAGGAGCAAAATTAATTCCCGCTCGTTTTGGTATCCACGGCACGTCCCAATATACCCCGCCTACCTGTTACACCCTTTACACCCCAATAACGCCCCTACCGGGCTACACGACCCCCGTGTGC
>OGKG01001822.1_pt1 | contig 24268 bp, 26 predicted proteins | sample 1572201 | NCBI WGS metagenome assembly OGKG01 (sample SAMEA2582146, study PRJEB24529) | metagenome | biome: Human gut stool | place: China | collected 2011 | reverse complement strand
GAGAAACATTACAGAGAATAATTCCTAAACAAAAAGCGTTAGTCTTTGTAGAATTTGAATAGTAGCCACAAGTCTTGGAACCCGCTGAATAAGCGGCTTCCGAGACTTTTTCTTTTGCTCTGCTACTATTTTGCTACTAATAGCAACGACTCTGTATCACATCGTTTCGGTGGCAAATTAGTATAGGTTTGTGTTAAATTATCTTTCTTTGAGGCATCTGTATGATTTTGGCAGATGACTTATTTTTGGCAAATGGTGCTGGAGCATATGGATGATTTACTGCTATAGCATTTGCTGTGGAAGTATCTGTATCAGATGCTTCTGTATGGTTGTAAGATATTCCGGCTGCTTCAAGTAATGGATTTCCATCTGGTGGCTCTGGTGTTGATGTAACACTTGCTGCATCTGCCAGTTGCTCCAGATTGTTCACAAGCTCCTGTTGTTTATGTGGAAACAGATGAGAGTAAGTGTTCAGTGTTGTGGATACTTTCTCATGTCCAAGCCTGTCTGCGAGGATTAATGCATCACAGCCCTGATTTATGAGAAGGCTGGCGTGCGAGTGGCGGATATCATGAATTCGTATCTTTTTCACACCTGTGTTTTTGCAGCCTCTTATCATTTCGTGAGAGAGATAGGACTTTGTTATAGGGAAAAGCCTCTCATCAGGAGTAATCATATATCTGGTTAAGATAAATTCCCTTAGCTCATCACAGAGAAAGTCTGGAATAGGAACCTTTCGTTTACTCTTTCTCGTTTTGGGAGTTGTGATGACATCCTTGCCCTGAAGCCTCTGGTACGTCTTATTGATATCAATAAGCTTGTTATCAAAGTCAATATCAGCAGATGTCAGTGCTAACAGCTCACCCTCTCTTATGCCTGTCCAATACAGGACTTCAAAGCAGAGATAGGAAAGAGGCTTACCCCTCACACCTTCTCGGAATGCGATATACTCATCATAAGTCCAGTAGTCCATTTCATCAGCTTTTGCCTGACCGATGCTTCCGGCTTTGCCACATGGATTCGTATTAAGGTCATAAAAGCGTTTGGCATAATTGATGAGACATGTAAGCTGATTATTGATTGTCTTAAGATAAGTTTTTGAGTATTCCTTAGGCGAATTCATTAGCTGATTCTGCCACCGCCTCACATCTGATGCCTTTATTTCATTGACAGGCTTCTTGCCAAAGAATGGGAGAATGTGAGTCCTGTAAATGTTTTTCTTAGTCAGAATTGTGGAAGGCTTCAATCTTGCTGTCATATCTTCCATATAAAGTTCGTAGAGATTCTGCAGAGTCATATCTGGGTTAGCAGATTGCTTTTCTAAGAAATCTCTTTCAAATGCCAAGGCTTCCTTTTTGGTGGCGAAGCCTCTTTTCCACTTTTGTTGTCTGATTCCCTGCCAGTCCGTATAATAGAACTTGGCGAACCATTTACCAGTATTGTTATCTTTGTAAGCTGGCATAAATATCATCTCCTTTTGTAAAAATTGTTGTGCAATCATCCAAAGGCTATGATATAATCTACTTGTCTAGGGTGATTATAAAGCCTTCGGGTAAGTCACTTACATAAGCTTCGGTATTTCCTTTTGCGAGAAGGATTGTGCCGGAGCTCTTTTTACGCAAGTAATGAATCTTTGGTCTATTTCATTTTCAAATGTGTAAGCTTATCTGTCAAGATGAGTATCTTTGTAATATGCTAACATATCAGCTTTCCACGAATCAAACTTTTCCTGAGTGATTCTTCCAGCCTGCAGCATATGCAGCTTTTCTATCCAGCTTTCCATAAAGAGACAGAAATCTGCATCATATTTTCCACTGCCCTTGCCGTTAACACTGATACCAGCAGTCCATTCAGGGCTTTCAGGCGGTTTGGTGTTAGTAAGTTCAAATGAAAAATCTGTAAGTTCTGTTATGGCAAACAGAGCATTGATAACATCTGACATTGTATTAAATTCGCAGGCAGGATATTCAGATGTAATATTATCATCAGAAATACTGGTATCTTCTGAAGATAAAAGCTCCTGCCAGGGAACATTCAGTTCATTAGCAATCTGCTTTACAACATCTATCTTCATCAGTATTTCACCAGATTCATATTTCTGAATAGTACGTTCTGATTTACCAAGCCGCTGTGCGAACTCTTTCTGCGTAATCTTTTGTGCTCTGCGTCGTTTCTGTATTGCCTTTCCGATTTCTTCTGGAGAAGACATATTCAGTTTCATGGAATCAGAGTAAGCCATTTCATTCACCATCCTTATTGTGAAATAGTCCGTTGCCAAAATGCGTAATCATCTGATAATCAATGAAATGCGTATTAGCAAGTGACTTTTATGTGATTGTAAGAATACTTTATCATAAGACAAAACGAATTGCAAGTGCGTATTATTTAAAAATTCTATTGACATTTTTTGAAAAGGATATTATTATAAACACGAATTAAAAATACGGAGTGAGAAATGAAACAGTTTTGATTACACAATAAAATCCGTATTTATAATAGAAAAATAAGAAAGGAGGAGCAGCATGGTTGATGTAAAAGATGCATTTATCGGGGCAAAAGAGATAAGTCAGGTACTGGGTATCGGGATGACAAAGGCATATGCAATCATCAAGGCGTACAATAAGGAACTTGATGATAAGGGATATTTTACCATTCGTGGCAGATGTCCACGCAAATACTTTGAACAGAAGATATATGGGTACGAAGATCTCTATAATCCAAGTCAGGACTTAGAGAGAAAATGCATAGTCGCTGAAGAATCAGATGGATATGCAGCAAAAGAAATCCCTTCCGAATAATGGAAGGGATTTAAGGAACATTGAAAACAGAATAAATAGCCAAAGGGCAGGAGGTATTTTATGTATTTAGAAGATAAAAAGACTTTATTGTGTGCGATTGATCATGGGTTTTCCACAATCAAAACAGAGCATTTCATTTTTGAAAACGGAGTTAAGAAGCTTGGAAGTGAGGCAACTTTACAGACGAATACAATGCTTTACAAAGGCAGCTGGTATAAGGTAGGCGAAGGCAGGCTTCCTATTAAGGATACCAAGGTGGAGGATGAGGATTATTTTCTACTGACATTGGCAGCGATAGCTAAGGAGATGGACTATTACAATCTTACTAATACCGATGTAATTATTGCGGCGGGGCTTCCGTTTACCAGATTCGGACAGGAGAAGGATGAGTTTAAGGATTATCTGAATCCACATCATATGAACTTTCAGTACAATGGAAAAGATTATGAAATCAACTGCAAGGGTGTAATGCTGTATCCGCAGTGTTATGCAGCAGTTGCAGACAGACTGGGTAAATTACCTGCGGAGCTTCTGATAGTAGATATTGGAAGCAAGACAGTTGATATCATCCATACAAGAAAGCATATTCCGGTAGAGAGCGATTCAATTACAATTCCGTCAGCACTGATACAGTGTATGGCGGGTATCAATAATACAGTTTATCGAAAGACAAACCGAAGGCTTACAGAGGAGCAGATTCAGGAAGTAATGCTTCATGGAACAGCGGAATATTCAGATAATATGGTGCAGATTGTAAAAGAAGAGCTATCAGAATTTGCAAAGAGAATTGAGGCAACATTGAAAGAATATGGATTTGCTCCAGAAATAACACCGATTATCTATGTGGGCGGTGGAGCAGTTGTGATGCGAAGATTTGGTTCTATCACTGGAAGAAATATTATGCATATAGAAGATGTGAAGGCAAATGCGATTGGATACGCATATCTGGCAGAAAATCAGCTGAAACGCAAAGGTATCTGACAAGGAGGTGTGTGCGGTGAATAAAGACAGAACTGTTACAGTAAGCTTCCGATTAAATCTTGCACTTGAGATGGACAAGCATATATACAAGTTTTTCAACCAGCTTTGTCAGGACAAGGAAATGAGAGAATACTTTGGAGATAAGAGCAAGTTCATAAAAACTGCTGTATACAATGCTTTAGAGGCGGTGGAGAAAGATATGAGCGATGCAAATATTATTGAAGAAATCAGCAGGCAGAGGGAAATGATGGAAATGTGTATAAAGCAGGAAGTTGAAAAGGCAGCTGCGGCAATTATACAGGCTTCCAAGGAAAACTTTAACAGTATAGCTGTGAGTAATGAAAATGTTAATAGTGGAGTAGCAGAAATGCAAGGAAATAGCGACATGAAAGCTAATGAGGATGAAGCGAATCCTGTTTTTGGAGAGATCCCAGATGAATCGGATGCAGAAGTACCAGAAGATGTAATGTCATTTCTGGATGAGTTGTAGGTCTAAGCTTTGAAGATGCAGGAACATTTGTAAGTGAAAAAGAAAATTGAAGTAATACAAATGGTAATACGGAGCCGAACATCTGTATTACCACAAGTATTACAATAACCAGTCTGTAATACAGGTCGTATTATAAATATTTGTATAATAACGGGCTTTGTGAACGGAAATTCGGTTCACAAATGCCTATATATTAGAGAGGGTTTTAGGGAGAGTTAATCTCCTTGACCAGATTTTGTTAAACGCATTGCGTTTTACGAATCTGGCAAATATTATCATCAACATTTTTAAAGAAATGCAGGACTTGGAGTGCTGGAAGAGTTGATTGCAGATAAAAAGAAACAGAACAAAAGGAGGGATTGCTTATAGGACGAGGAAAACAATTAATTGAACCAAGGAAAAATTTCACAATCAGATTGTCTGATGAAGAGCGTGAACAGGCTGAATATGATGCAGCTGCTAATGGAATGAAGCTTTCGGATTATGTAAGATATCTGATACTTCATGGAGGGAAGATTGATAATACACTGGCAATTGATCGCAGAAATATTATCAGACAGATTTCTGGATTATGCAATAATTACAATCAGATGACGAAGACTGCAAATGGCTGTGGATATGTATTTGACAGCACAATGCGAAGAGGCAACGAGCTGATAGGACAGATAAAAGAATTGTTGAGGGAGGTGACGACTAAATGGCAATAACCAAGACAATGCATATGAAAGCAAGTGCAAAGGGGAAGATTGACATTCATCTGGAACATGCACTCAACTATATCATGCAGCCCAAGAAGCTTGGAAAAGCCAATCTGGTGGGCGGTGTAAACTGCCTGCCAGAGATGGCTTATGAACAGATGAAAGCTACAAAGCAGATGTTTGGAAAGACTGGTGGCAGACAAGGTTATCATTTTGTTATTTCCTTAAAGCCTGGTGAGGGTACGCCAGAGATAATGTATGACATTGCTATGCGTTATGTAGAGGAAGCATTTAACGGAGAGTATGAAGCTGTTGTTGCTGTTCATACAGACAGGGAACATCTTCATGCTCATATCATAATAAATAGCGTGAATATGGTGACAGGGTACAAATTTCAATATCGTGATGGTGACTGGAAATATAAATATCAGCCAATTACCAATAAGTTGTGTGAAGAATACGGACTTCATATTACTCCGGCAGAATATAGTGAGGAACCTAAAAATGTGGCAAGACCAGAGTGGGAATACGAAAAAGATATGTGTGCCTTGATTAAAGAGCATGTAAACTTTTGCACAATGCAGGCAGAGAGTATGCCACATTTTCTTTACCTGTTAAAATCTCTGGGATATGAAGTGAAGGATGGAGCACATATAGCAGTAAAGGCAGATGGAATGAAGAAATTTCGCAGATTGGATACACTGGACGAGAATTTCACAAATGAAAATCTTGATATTTTAATCAAGTATTCAGAGCCGGGACAAGCATATTATCATAAGACTTCAAATGCAGGAGCTATTCTTTCATCACACAGAAGACTTACACTGATACAACGTAGGTGTTATGCAAGAATATATCGCAGGTATAAGGCTGAAAAACAGCCATTTCTATATCATTCTGCTGCATTACAGAAGCAGATAAAGATAATGCAACAATTGCAGGAAGAATACAATTTTCTTTATAAATATGATGTAAAAGATATGGGCGAGCTACTTACAATACACCAGCAGATAGATGATGAAATAATAAGTCTGACAGAGCAACAGGATAAACTTTATAAGGTAAGATATAGTCAGAAACGCAAATGTAAGACCGAAGCAGAGCTGGAGGCATACGATAAGACGGAAGTTTACTATAGGAATGAATTGGAACGGATAAAAATAAGAAAAAGGGAGCTTCGACAGGAAAAGAAGGTAGCAGCCAGATGTATCTACAGGGAAATGAATAGGTCAGAATTACTGAGGGAAGACAGACTTGAAGAGCTTGTTCCGGTTGGCAATATGAGTGAGAATCTGGATGAACAGAATGAGTGGATAGTCCCAGAGAATCCTTCTGTTGATATATCAACAGATCGGAGGGATGATAATGAGGATATTGAGGAGAAAACGATTGATGTAGCTGATGAGGATATGTGGACAGAAGCGATGTCGATAGGCTTAGATGTGGATATAGATACAGTTGGTGAAAAAGTCGATACAATGGATGATTTGGCTATATATTATGCGGATAAGAGTACTCATACTGATAAACAAACAGATATGAACGCAGATGGTATCTATGATTATTACGCTGTAGATGTTGTTGAAGCAAGTGCGGTTGGTAAGGAAATAGAAGCAATTTTCGATGAGAAACTTCCAAATAATAAGGCTGATTATATGAAGCTTGATGATAGCAGGAAGGCAGAATTGTTTTATAAAAATGGATATTTCGATGGCTCGGATGCATATGGTACGAAGATTATGAACTATCTGAAATCAATCAGTTATAGTGATAGTTCAGGTGATATTATTGATGAGGCAATGAATGTTCAGAATGTATATGGGCAGATGGAAAAGGAATTATTTGTTAAAGCAGAACTAGATAGGATTAGTGACAGATTGGCTGCACGAGGACTTGTGTATAGTGATATGGCTGATATGACTATTGTGGAGCAGGCACAGGTGTTAAGGGTTGGAAATCTGACTTATAGTGATGGAATGTCTGTGTATTGTAAGGTGCTCGAAAAAGCTGGAGTTAAGAAAGAGTTTGATGAGATTTATCAGGATTTTGACAGGATATATGAGGAAAGTGGCAGATTGCAGGATAAAGAAGAGAAGAAGTGGGAGAAGCGGAGGTAACTCCGCTTCTAAATAGAATAAAGGTGTTTTCTTTAAAAAGATTAAATGGTAAAATGTGCTTGAAAGTGTAAGGGATGTGGTGTTATGAGAACAAAGAAAAATATGTTGGTTGTTTTATCACTCTTATTTTGCATACTGATAGGTGGTTGCACTGATAATAACAGTGCAAGCAATAATGAGAGCATAGGCAACAGTAATATTATTTATAATGATAATTCCTCCGAGGTAGCCAATAAAGATAAATCTGAGGATGTAGTCAGCTTAAATAATATGAGTGAATATACTGGTTCACCATATATATCTTTAAATGGAAATGTACCATATTTTACAGATGAGGAAAAATTAAGCACTGAACCATTCGAATATTATAGCAATCTGGATTCTCTTGGAAGATGTGGAGTCGCATTCGCTAATATTTGCAAGGAAATTATGCCAACAGAAGAAAGAGGAGCTATAGGACAGATTCGTCCGTCAGGGTGGCATACAGTTAAGTATAATGGTGTTATAGATGGTAATTATCTATATAACAGGTGCCATTTGATTGGATATCAGCTAGCAGGAGAAAATGCTAATGAGTTAAATTTGATTACAGGAACCAGATATCTAAACATGATAGGTATGCTGGAGTTTGAAAATACTGTAAGTGCATATGTAGAAGAAACTAATAATCATGTCTTATATCGAGTAACACCAATTTTTGAAGGAGACAATCTTGTGGCAAAAGGTGTTGAAATGGAAGCTTGGTCTATAGAAGACAAAGGTGCAGGTGTTTGTTTTAATGTCTTTTGCTATAATGTACAGTCGGGAATTGAAATTGACTATGCTACCGGAGATAGCTGGCTGTCTGATGGAACTTCCCCAAAAGAAGATATAAAAAACGATAACTCTACAGAACAAAATTTGCAATCAAATAATAATTATGATACACAGCAAGAGGTAAAAGAGTATATTTTGAATACGAATACAAAGAAATTTCATTTGCCGACATGTTCAAGTGTTAATAGTATGTCTGGAAATAATAAGCAGATAGTTAATGGCACGATTGATGATATAAAAGAACAAGGATATACGCCATGTTCCAGATGCCTTGGAATGTATAAATAGAATGTAATATAAGTTGATATTTTTCGCTAATACGAGTACAATAATTATAAGTGCTCGTACATAATGCAGAGCAATATTGGTTGTAGAATGATAAGGAGCATTGCCGGGTAGGTTATGCTCTTTTTCAGTATATTGATGTGAGGTGAAAGATGATCGAGGGTTATACTACAGTTGCTGAAATTGCAAAAAAGTGGGGAGTAAAACCTAGAACGGTACAAATTATGTGTGCTGATGGGAAAATAGCTGGTGTAACAAAGTTTGGAAGGGCATGGGCAATTCCGGTTACAGCAGAAAAGCCAACTGATAATAGAGTTACAACTGGTGAATATAGAAACTCGAGGAAAACTCCAAAAGATAGTGATTAAGAAGGATAATGTGTTTATGAGCCAACTGAAATATAACAGAGAACTTTATTCAAAGATTGCATTAATAAAGGCTGCTTACAATTTTACAGATAGAGCATATTTGCATTTAGATGCAGATAAGAGTTATTACTATGTTTCTATAAGCATGAAAGATGGTCAGCCGGAGGTGACTGATCAGGAATTTGAAAATGAAATTCTGGCACAGAGTGCCCGGCATGAAATTTATTTGCAGACGAAAAATATTCGGGAGCTTATGCTTGCAAGAGCAGTAGCAACCAGTGTAGTAGCACCAAGAGATGAAACAGAAATAGATAGCGAAAATACACATGCATTTAGTGAAGATGAAATACTAAAGGATTGGTTTGAAGCTAATGAATAAGTTGATATTAAGTATGGATATATATTCAGTAGATAGTATTGAGGAAGCTTGCAACGCATATAGGAATCTGGCAAGAATCAGGGCAAAAAAGAGAAAAGAATGTATGGAGCTTATTTTTGACAGGTGCAGATATGATACTGATATTACTATAAAAGAGTTTGAAAACTATTTGATAAATGCAGAGAATATGAAAAAATGATTATTGTAGAAATTATATTTATTGTGGCGTTGATTTCGCTTGGAATTATAACATCGATATCTGATGTGAAAGAAGGGCGAATTTACAACAAAATCTTATTGCTGTATGCAGTAGCGGGAATTGTCTTAGATGCAGTATATTATGGATATTTTGCCAGAGATTTGTTTTGGCTTTATATACTCAATATAGGGATTTTATTGGTAATCAGTCTGGTATTGTTTTACACACATTCATTTGCGGGAGGCGATTGTAAGTTAACATTAGTAATGTCAGTTTTGTATCCGGCAAATTATTATCTGGTGTATGGAAAGACAGATGTGACATTATATTTTGCGTTATGCTTGGCAATATTATATGGATATATTTATTTGCTGGGATTTTCTGTCTATTCAATAATAAAAGGTAGAACATTGCTTACCAGAGAATATGTTAAAGGATATCTAAGTGCATTTCTGAAATCTTTTTTATCCGCATCTGGGTATATTTGCCTTGTTAATCTTTTATTTATCGTAATAGGCATGCGTGAAGTATACATTAATGAATGGATTATTAGAATTGTATGTATGATAGTTGCATGGATAGTTGGCAAAGAGAGCAAACTGAAAAAGTGGCAGATTATTGTTGGGATTTACTGCATAGATCTGGTTATCGGATTTATATTAGGATTTATTCCGTTCTCATTTAATCCTGAGAATTATATTTTGGTAATACTGCTTCTGTTTTGTCAGATGACCATTCGGACAAGCCTATATGAAGAAGTTGAAATATGTGCTCTGAAAAAGGGAATGATATTATCAAGCATTTCTTCAATGCTTATGCAGAATTCCAGAGTACGAGGTCTTCCACCAATATCATCGGAGGATTTAAGAAGCAGATTGACAGAGGAACAGGTAGCAAGTATTGGAAGATGGGCAAGTAGTAGAAATATAATGACAGTAACAGTTGTTAGAAAAATTCCGTTTGCAATGTTTATATTTGCTGGATTTTTAAGCTATTTCATTATATGGGGGATGGTTAGATGATTCTGAAGCTGGAGAATTATAATGGAAAATATAAAATAGTATCTCTGGCTTTGAATAGTGAAGTGAGAGATGATCTACTTAGTGATAATATAGATTTTCTCTATATTTCAGAAAATGCTATATGGTTATATCCGGAAGATATTGTGATATCAGAGGATGAACAAGTGATTGATAAGCTAAGAAATGCACATAATTATGATGTGTATGAGCTATGGGAAAATGGACGTCTATCGGAATACTACGATGATAGTTCTATGGATAATTATTTTTTTGTGACTGCAAAATGTAATTCTAATTGTATTATGTGTCCGTCACCAGATATATCCAGACAGAGGGGCGGAAATACCAGTGTAAATACATTGATAGAAATTGCAAAACATATACCTGCAGATGCACCGCATCTTACAATTACAGGCGGAGAGCCATTTATGATAGGACCGGATATTTTTAGATTTTTTGAGTTCTTGCGAGATAAATTTGAGGGTACAGAATTCTTATTGCTGACGAATGGAAGAATATTTGCAATTGATTCATATGTGCAGAGATTCATAGAAAATGCTCCAAATAACAGTATAATTGCAATACCTATTCATGGCTCTATACCTGCAATACATGATATGATAACGCAGGCAGATGGAAGTTTCGACCAGACAATATCAGGAATAAAAAAGCTATTGAAAGCAGGAATACATATTGAGATAAGACTGGTTGTAAGTAAGTTAAATGAGAAAGATATTCCTAATATAGCATGCATGATTTCTGAAGAGATTCCAGAAGTGGATTATGTCAGTATTATGGCAATGGAGATGACGGGAAGTGCAAGAGTAAATAGTAATAAGGTATGGATACCATATAAAAAGGCTGCTTTGGCAGCAGAGAAAGCAACTTTAATATTGATGGAAAGAGGAATAGATGTAAAATTATACAATTTTCCTTTGTGTGCCGTTAAAAAAGAATTTTGGACATTATGTGAAAAAAGTATATCACCTGATAAAGTAAGATTTGGTGAAACTTGTGAGAACTGCAAGATGAGGAAAGCGTGTGGCGGTATATTTGCTGGAACAATATCACTGGAAAAGGGAGAATTAAGAGCAATCGTATGAAGTTAAACTACTTTAATTTTAAGCAATTCGGAGATTCTGTTTTAATGACAAATGATTTCGGGAAATATGTGTTTGTCAGCCGAGAAGATTTTCAAAAGATTCTTTCATTGAATGTAGATAGAGAATCAGAATTGTATAACGAACTTAATAAAAAGAAGATGATATATGATGAATCGGATTTAGAATATTCATCAGAGAACAAATATGCGCTGAGAGAGATAAAAGGATATGTAAACGCAGCAACATCGTTACACATATTTGTTGTAACTACAGTGTGTAATATGAGTTGTGTATATTGTCAGGCAAATAATGGTATAGAATGTTCACATCTTGTTATGAATAAGGAAATGGCTGAAAGAGCAGTGGATATAGCATTACAGTCACCGGAGCAGTCACTGTGTTTTGAGTTTCAGGGAGGCGAGCCATTAGTTAATTTTGAGATTATAAAGCATATAGTAGAATATGCTGAAATACATAAAGGATGTCATGAAATAGCTTATACTGTAGTAACGAATTTAACATTGCTCAAAGATGAAATGTTGGATTTTTTCACACAACATTGTTTTGGAATATCTACATCAATGGATGGAAACGAACTTGTACATAACAATAATCGTCCTTATGTAGATGGAAATGGTACATATAAGAAGGTTACCGATTCAATAGAACGAGTGAGAAAAGCAGGATTACAGATAGGTGCAATAGAAACTACTACAAGGTTTTCACTTAAATATCCGAGAGAAATTGTCCATGCATATATAGATATGGGCTTTGAAAGTATTTTTATAAGACCGCTGACACCACTAGGAAAGGCAGCTAAAAGCTGGGAGAAAATAGGATATACATCAGAGGAATTTATTGGGTTTTATCGACAGGCATTAGACGAGTTAATTGAGATAAATAAAAAAGGAAGATTTATCAAGGAAGATCATGCTGCAATCTTGTTGAGGAGAATAAGGGGCGATTTTATGAATTATATGGAATTACGATCGCCATGTGGAGCAGGTGTAGGACAGTTGGCATATTACGCAGATGGAAATATTTTTACATGCGATGAAGGAAGAATGCTGCATGAGATGGGGCAGAGCACTTTCAAATTAGGAAATGTATATGACAGCACTTATACAGATTTGATAAATAATAGTGTATGTAAAACAGTATGTGCTTCCAGTATTTTAGAAACAATTCCAACTTGTTGTGATTGTGTATATCAGCCATATTGTGGAACATGCCCGGTTGTAAATTATGCCCTTGATGGAGATGTGATAGAAAAACAGCCAAGAGGATATAAATGCAGAGTGTATTCAGGAATATTGGACTATTTATTTTCAAAGTTTTTTGAAAATGATAATGAAACAATGCGGATATTAAATACATGGAGTGATTGAGATGGCAGAATTGGAAAAAGAAAAATTATCCGAAGAGGATATAAGAAGAGCAGAGAGCAATGATATGGCAGAAATAGAAATAATGCCAGAAGAAGAGTATGCAAAGGCTCTCAGTCGTAGAAAGAAAATATCAATCTGGGGACTTGTGATTTTAATTGCAGCAGAGATGACTCTTGCAGGAGGATTGGAACAGAAGATACAAGCTGATGATTTACAGCATAGAGTTTTAAGAGAACATGAAATGAGATCATCAGGACAGATTCAACTCACAAAGGGATTGTATGCTGGAGAAACAGATTTTGGTTATTTTTCTGGTGAAGGACATTTTTCATTTGATACTGGAGCTGAGTATTCAGGTTCATGGTCACAGAACCAGTTAAAAGGGGCTGGCACACTGCGAGTTCCAAATGAAGGCACATACAATGGAGAGTTTTCTTCGTCAAAAAAAAGTGGAAATGGAACATTTACCTGGGATGATGGAGTTGTATATGAAGGAGAGTGGAAGAATGACAAGATGTGCGGACAGGGCACATACACAACACCGGATGGAGTGATTTTTTCAGGAACTTTTCAGGACAACGCTTTTCAAGATGGAACATGCACATTTAAGAATAGTACAGGAAGTTATAGTTTAGTATACAAATCAGGAGCCATTGATAAGGCAACAATAGAATATACAGATGGTTCATCATATGTTGGAACTTGCAATAATAAAGAATTAACTGGTTCAGGAAAGATGAGTTTCGTGAGTGGAGACACTTATGATGGAGCCTTTATGAACGGATATAGAAATGGTCAGGGTGTATATACATGGACATCCGGAGATAAATATGATGGAGAATGGGCTTCTGACCAGATGACGGGTTCAGGAACCTATACGTATTCAGATGGAAGTTATGCAAGTGGTACTTTTGACAAGAACACATTCACAAACGGCAGTTATCATATAGAAAACGATTTCGGAAATTATACTTTTACTATTACTAATGGAGAACCGACAGCAGTTGAGATGTCATTAGCAAGTGGGACAACTTATAGTGGAGCTATGAGTGATGGACAATTATCAGGGCAGGCACAGATAAAATATAGTAATGGTGATCAATATAATGGAAATGTCACAAATGGACAAAAATCCGGTCAGGGAACTTATACATGGACAAGTGGTGCCTCATATGAGGGTAAATGGTCCGATGATCAAATGAACGGAAATGGAACATATTTTTATCCTTCTGGTGAGGATGGATACAAACTTGCAGGCTCTTTTGAAAATGGAAAGCCTAGTGGAGAATGTGAATATTATACGGATAAAACAACTCATTACAAAACTGATTGGGTGAGTGGAAAGTGTGTGAAAATATATGAATAATATGGATGAACTTTTTCCGAAGTTTCAGAAAAGTATAGAAAATTTAATCGAAGATGAAGAGGGAAATATCCCTGGCAAAAAGCTTTTAGTGCTTGGTACAATGATAGTTGTACTTGGAAGCCTGATGCAGATGGATGTTTTTGCTGGTCATAGGTCACATAGCTCTCACAGATCACATAGTTCCCATAGTTCAGGTTCAAGTGGACATGGAAATCATGGAAGCCATGAGAGTCATGCAAGCCATGCATCACATTCAGACCATGGCTCACATTCAAATACTCATTCAAGTCATGCGAGCCATACATCTCATTCAAATACATCAGCACATTCAAATTCAGCATACAGTTCAGAAGGAGATGTTACATATAAAGCACCGGCAGCAGCAGATGTACCGACCATAAAAACACCTGTTGTTACGGCTACAGCAGATACATTTAAGCTGCCAGATGTAAATCAAAATATAGAATTACCAAATGGAACTCCAGCTTCAAGTATTATGCCTTCATTGGCGGTGCCGGCATCTAGTGTTGGAACAAAAATTGATGCTGGAGAAATTCATCAGCCATTTGCAACAGATAAAGTTGAATAATCAGGTTAGGAGAACTTTAGATGGAAATATTGAATAAATTATTTTCAGGTGAAAAGCCAAAGGAAGAAAGTAGCAATCATGTAGATGAATATATGCAGGAAGCTAAGACGACTGTAGAAATTGTTAACAAAGGTGTCGAAAAAGGTTCCTTTTCGGAAATGACAGAGCAGCTTGACAAACTGACTAGTGTTGGAATTACCAGAGATAAATATGTTTTTGAATATAGTAAATCGAAAGTGCAGATATGGACTATTGCATTGTGTATTATTTTGATATTCTGGTGCTTGCATAATGTTCCGGTATCTGTAGGGACAATGATTTATTCTGATACATACAGAAGGTCAGCCATTATTGGCATTATTATATTATTCCTGATTATTGCAGTTAATATTGCGGTTATTTCAAAAGAAATATTAAAAAAGAGATTTAATAAAAGATATAACTTGTATGTAAAAGATCTTCGATTTAAAAATATCGAAATTATTGAGGACTTAGCGGCTTATTCTAATGTGAATCCTAGTATAGTAATTAAGGATTTGAATAAAGCAGTTAAAATGAAATTGATTCCGCAGGGACATTTTGGAAGAGATAATATGATCTTTATAGTATCTAATGAAATATATGACCAATATAAAAATAAACAGGCTGTATATGACAGATATTATAGAAAACAGATTGAGGAGCGTCTGAGAATGAAGGAACGTACAAAAGAAATGCAGATGATTATGGATCAGGGACAGGGATATGTCGATAAGATTCATGAGAGCAATGACATAATAAAAGATAAAATTATTTCACAAAAACTGGACCGCATGGAAAGCGTTGTATCTATGATATTCCATGAAGTTGATGTTAATCCAAATAACGCAGACAAATTAGGGATGTTTATGAATTACTATTTGCCAACAACAGAGAAATTGCTTGAGGCATACATAGATATAGATGAGAAAAAGGTAAAGGGAAAGAGTTTGGAAAAAACAAAGAAAGATATTGAAGGGGCTATTGATAAAATCATAGATTCTTTTGAAGGGCTGCTGGATAAATTTTATCAGGAGAAAGAACTTGATATTGCAACCGATATTTCGGCAATGGAAGTTCTTATGAAACAGGATGGACTTACGGAATAATGCTAATAACGAGGTGGTGTAATTGGACAGGGATAATCATGGTACTGAAATGCTATCACAGAATAAGTTAATTGTAGGAAATCCTGATAGTATATTGATGTTTGGATGTGAAGAACAGCAAATGCTTAGAGAATTTTCAAAGACCATTTCCAATCAGCTTCTTAATTGTAATGGAGAATTGGAATATCTGATTCACGATATATTAAATGAGATTGATGATTTTCAAAGAAGCGTTGAAAAAAAACAACTGGTTTTCGTAAGTAGTAATGAAAAGAAGAGAGAGAACTTAATAAAAAAATATAATGCGATTCTTGTGTATATGGACAAGATGGAATTGGCATTAAAGCTTCAAGAAGCACAGTTAATTAAGGATTCCAAGCTATATGAAAATTTATGCCAACGTATAGATGATACAGTTGAAAATTTGAAAGCAGCAATATCGTATGGTCAGGACGTTATGGAACAAAAAACAATTGAGCAGGCAACAGATGACATTAATAACTGGTATGAGAGATTATCAAAGAGAATAAGTGATTTGGAAATATCATATGTTGCTACAATGCAGACCAAAGCCCAGTTGAAGTTAATGTTAGAAAATAATACGCAATTAATAGATAAAATTTTAGGGGCAATATCTGGTACAATTCCAATATGGAGAAATCAGATTACGATTCTATTAGGAATAGAAAAAATGAACCGAAATCTGGAAATTCAAAATAAAGTGACAGAGATAACACAAAAGTATATATCGAAAGAAAAAACAACTATCGGTATAGAACATAAAAATAAACGAGAACTGAGCATTGAAAAGCTGCTGAACACGAATGAAACATTAAAAAAAGCGTTAGATGAGCTTGACTCAGTGGAAAAGAGAGATGGAGAAATCAGATTAGAGCTAAGCAGTTCTTTAAGCTAACAAAACGGAGGTATTCATTATGGAAGAAGAAAAAATACAGTTAACATTGAGCCCGGAATCAAAAAATACAGGGACATTATTTGATAGTGTTCCAACAATGCAGAGTGTAGTAAGTAAATCTGAATCAAATTATTCCGCAGGAACTATTGATGAAAGCATGCTTTCGGAAGAAGAGAAAGCTATGGTTGAACAGTTTGCAAGTGAGATTGATATTGAAAATGTAGATCAGATTGTGAATTATGGAATCAAGGCACAGACGAATATATCAGAATTTTCAACAACAATACTGAAAAAGGTGAAAACCTATGATTTGGGAGAAGTAGGGGAATCATTAAAAGAACTTACGGTAGCATTAGATGCGACAACAGAGTCAGAGAAAAAAGGAATTTTAGGCATATTTCAGAAGGCAAAAAGAGGAGTTGGTTCTATAAGAGCTAACTATGCAAAAGCCGAAAGTAATGTAGATAGAATTGAAAAAGATTTGATTAAGCATAGAGATGTGCTGGGACAAGATATTTCTATGTATCAGCAGATGTATGAGCTGAATGTACAATACTATAAAGAGCTCACAATGTATATAATTGCAGGAAAGAAAGCCTTAGACCATGCAAAAAGTACGAAGTTTGAACATTTAAAGAGTATTGCAGAAAAGTCAGATAAACAGGAAGATGTACAGGCATATCGCGATTACGAGGACCTTTGCCATAGATTTGAAAAGAAATTATCAGATTTAGAGATAACAAGAGTGATTTCAATTCAGTCTGCACCACAAGTTCGTATGCTTCAAAATAATGACAGGGAAATGATGGACAAGCTACAGTCATCATTGGCGAATACAATTCCGCTTTGGAGAAATCAGTTAGTTATTTCATTGGGAATTGAGCATACAAGCAGAGCATTGGCAGCGCAAGGAGCATTAGCTGATAAAACAAATGAGCTCTTAAAGAAGAATTCAGAAACATTAAAGATGGCAACTGTTGAAACTGCAAAGCAGTCGGAGAGACCTATTGTTGATATAGATACACTAAAACAGTGTAATAGAGACTTGATTACATCTATCAATGAAGTTGTAAAAATTCATGAGCAGGGAGCTGTTCAAAGAGCAAAAGCACAGGAAGAATTAGTAAAAATAGAAGAAGATTTAAAGCAGGCTATGCTTGAAGCAGGAAAGAATCGAAGATAGGACGAGTTAAATGGGAAGAATAGCGGTATCTTCCCATTTTTGAAAGGTGGGGAGAACTTGCATAAGAAACTGAAGATTACATTTAATGCGCCTATAACATTAGGATTTGTCATGATATGCTTTATTGCAACATTGCTAGGAGCCATTTCTAATGGAAGAATTACACAGACATTATTTATGACATACCATTCTTCACTGACAAATCCAATGACATACCTGAGATTTATTACTCATATATTTGGACATTCGGGCTGGAGTCATTTTATTGGAAATGCATCATATCTATTGCTGCTTGGACCAATGCTTGAAGAAAAATATGGTTCAAAAGTGTTACTTGAAGTAATGTGTATAACGGCTATTGTAACAGGATTGGTAAATTACATATTTTTCTGGAATGTAGGATTGTGCGGAGCTAGTGGTGTAGTATTTGCATTTATTATACTAGCATCGTTCACAGGATTTAATGAGGGAGAAATTCCATTAACATTTATATTGGTTGTTGTTATATTTATAGGGCAGCAGGTGTATGAAGGAATTACAGTAAAAGATGATATTTCAAATATGGCTCATATTGTTGGTGGAATTGTAGGGGCAATAGTTGGGTATTGGTTAAATAAAAAGAAGAAGTAGGATAATATTCTAGATAATTATATATTGGAGAAAATGTATATATGGGAAATCTTATAAAATTGCATAACGATTGGTCTAATATACCACTAAAACAGGAAACTAAAAAGATATATCATTATACTTCACAGAGGGGGTTAGATGGAATATTAACACACCAACATATTTGGGCGAATGATATATATAAGCAAAATGATAAATCTGAAGGAATATATGTATTAAAATTATTGAAAAACAATATCAGTAATTTGTGTACGGATGAAGTTAGCAAGAATTTGATTTTGAAACAGATACAAGAATTGAGTCCTAAATTGGTTGAAGGATTTTACAATTCTGATAAATATAGGACTTTTATAATCTCGTTTTCAACTAAAAAGGATGAGTTGGCATTGTGGAATTATTACACAAAAGATATTAACAGTGTGGGATATAATATTCAATTTGATGTTGACAGGTTGATATCAAATTTAGAAACTATGAAAATAAAAATTGATCAAGATGATGTTAAATATTATCTTGATAAAATAAATTGTGTGCATGGGAAAGTTATATATAACGAAAAAAAACAATTAAATATATTAAAGCAAATTATTGCTGAATTTAGCGAGGTGACAGATATAAGAAATGAAGAATGGGCATATTTACTTGTAGATAAATTGCTGTGGGTGGGGAATTTTATAAAAGATCCGAGCTTTCACCATGAATATGAGTATCGGTTGTCCTTTTTTACATATACAAACATGAGTAAATTAAACTTAGATAAGGTTCCGGTTGAGTATGAGTGTAATGGAAAAAGTCATATAGAAATTTATTTTGATGGATTAGCAGTTGGCAATATAGGTTGTTCTCCTACAAATTCTAAAGAGAAAATTGAATATCCACAAAAGTATATGACAAGACAATATCCTAATTATGTCAAAATTAATGAATCAAGAGTACCATTCAGAATAATATGATTATGATGTAGGTTAAAGTATAAATAAGTAGGAATATAGATAGTATAAAAGTCAATAAGGAAGAAGGTGTAAGGCTAATGACCGAGGAAGAATTTAAAGAAATATTAGACAAAGAGGAAACTGATACAGTTGAATTTAAGTCTTGGATAAATGCAAGAAATATGAAAGAAATTATTTCCCTTGCTGTTGATGAATTAATTGCATTTGCAAATACTAATGGCGGAACAGTTTATTTTGGAGTAGAAGATAAGCCTGTTGAAGTTACTGGTTGTGATAGAAATTATGATGGGCAGCGTATTATTGAGGGAATTTATGACAGGACGGTACCACCATTATTTACAGAAATATCAGACTTCGAGTATCAAGGAAAACTTGTTATTGCAATATCAGTCAAAGCAGATGGAAAGACATATACAACTACAGATGGCAGATGCCTGAAGCGATTAGGTAAGAATTCAAAACCTGCATATCCAGATGAGTTGAGCAATGTTTATTCTTCTGCACAGAATCCGGATTTTTCTGGCAGAATTATAGGTGAGAGTACTCTGGATGACGTAAATAAGTTAGAAGTGTATAGTCTGAAGGAAAAGTTAAGAGTCAGGGATTCTAAATCCACATTACCAGATTTGGATGATATAGATTTTTTGAGAGATTTACAGCTTATAAAATATGATGGAGATGTAGAACGACTGACTATTGCAGGTCTGCTCTTTGTGGGAAAAGAAACCTCAATTCAAAGATTGTTACCGCAGGCGGAAGTTATATATTTGCATTATTCAGCTGATAATTTAGAAGAATACGATGCAAGACTTGATTTGAAGTTGCCATTAATAAGTGTCATTGACAAGCTGACAGAGAGAGTACAAGCATACAGTAAGATAGAGAACATTCAGGTAGGATTATTCAGACTTGAGGTAGAAGATTTTCCAGAGAGAGTATTTCAGGAAGCACTTCTCAATGCGTTGTCTCATAGAGACTATCAGAGCAATGCAGCAGTTTATGTAAAACAATATCCTGACAGAATAGTTATTGAAAATCCAGGCGGATTCCTTGATGGAATTACAGAGGACAATATCATAACGCATCCATCTATACCAAGAAATAAACTGATAGCAGAGACACTGCAAAATTTGAAATATGTTCAGAGAACAGGTCAGGGAGTAGATATCATCTTTAAGGACATGGTTTCAATGGGTAAGCCTTATCCAAGATACAGCTCGTTTAATGATGCAGTTTCTTTGACAATATTTAGTGCAATAGATAATACAGAATTTGTTAAGTTTATTACCGAAGTACAGGATAAAAACAGTAAAATTATGCCTTTGGCTGAAATGATGATATTAAGAGACTTAATGGACAACAGGAAAGAACAGTTATCAGAATTATCAAGAAAAGTCCAAAAATCTCTGGATGAAACAAAAAAGTCATGCAATGAGCTGGTTAGCAGAGGCCTGATTGAGATTGTTGGAAAGGAATATATGCTGACTGCTAAGGTTTATGAGGCACTAAAATCAGATGTGGAATATACAAGAGATAAAACGGTTCAGTATATCAAGGCAAAAAATATGATTTTAGAATATCTACAGACAAATGACCAGATAACATCTGCTAAGATACAGGAGATGTGCGGATTTACTAAGCAGCAGGCGAGAAGTGTCATTGATAAAATGAGGAGTGAAAATCTGATTACTTTAACAGGTAAAGGACCAGCAGCCAGGTATGTTGTGTATAAATAATTGAGTGAAAATTGAGTTTTGTTTTATAAAAAACTCAATTTCCACTCAATTGAAATGAAATATTATGCGGCATTGTAGAGTGATTGAGGATATAATTAAGTTAAGTTTTATGATAAAACTCGATTGCAACTCATTATAAAACTTCTCCATTAAGAAAAAATATTCAAGTTGTAAAGTGATTATGGAGAGTTCAAAGAGGATTCATAATGGATAGGTGGTGTTTAATTGACAAATTCAGAAAAGTTATTGAGTTCATTTTCGGAGAATTATTTTTATAAAGAACTTGTGTATTCACAATTGAAATTTGTTCCGGATGGTGGGACAGAGATAGAATTAGCAGATTTAATAATAAATTTAGAGGATGTTATTCTAGCTATTCAGTTAAAGGAGCGGAATGAAGAGGATAGGACACAAGATAAAAATATAGAAGAAAAGTGGTTGAAAAAGAAATGTAAAAAAGCCAAGGAACAGATAAAGGACACTATTTCATATATTAAGACAGAAAAAGTCTCTTTTGTAAATGCCAGAGGTAAAAGAACAATGATTAACTCAGATGCGGAGATTGTTCCGCTTGTAGTTTTTGAAAATAAAAGTATATGTAAATATGAACATTTGCTTAGAAGTCATAGAAATGATGGCTTAACTGTTAATTGTATGTCACTAGATGACTTTAAGTATATGTGTAGGCAACTGTTGTCTCCGTTAGAAATTATTGAATATATTAAGTGGCGGAAAGAGTTCTATAATAAAAGTGGATCAATTAACTTGTTAGTTACTGAAACACATAAAGGATTTTTATTAAGTAAACCACAGAAAAATGAGATGTTGGTGCAACAATACCTATATGAGCAATATGGAGAGGCTGTGTTGTCTGAAGATAAATTATATTACGAACTTTTTAGGCAATATGTATCAGTCTTATATGAACATATGAAGGTAGAATCGGAATTAAATGGCTGCTATGAGGTAGTAAAATTATTGGCACATTTATTTAGGGATGAGATTAAGTGCTTTGTTGAAAGAGTAGAAAAAGTACTTTTAATAGCAAAGAGTAAGAGGTTTGAAATAGTGGGGACACTACGTAATGTCAAGAAAGAGTATGCTATAGTGTTCACCGCAACAGAGCAAGGAGAACAGATTCCATCTGAAAAATTGTTGAGTGTAGTTTTTGATAAGCAAAAGGTTAATACATTATTACAGGTTATAACATATTGGATAAATGATGACGAGTATAGAATAGATTTTGTTTTGTGGTTAGATGGATATTAATACATAATGAAGAGGTGATTTGTATGCAAAAAATAGTTGATAAAATAAGTGAAAAATCTTTAAACTTTATAGCTGAGTACATATCAAAGTCAGTAAAAGAATATAAAAAGATGGATTTATGGGAAAAAGCTGTAAAGAAAGCGTGCGATGCAACTGAAGGAATAGATGATTCATTTGCTGATGATATTTTAAAATCTCTTGCTATACAAAGACATTATGTGTGGCTTATAAGCAACAAATCATTAGATGATATATATCGTAGTTTTATTCTTACCATGGCTATTGAATTATGTTCGTTAAATGCTGAAAAAAAACATGCAGTATCGTTAGGAATGGCAATACTAGATAATTGGTTTGAATTGAATGGAATAGAATATCAAGATATAAGTAATCAGTTAGCAGGAGATGAAATTGTAAATATTGTAAACGATAGAGAAAAATTATATCGAGAATATTTTTTATTGTATAATGAGCCATTTGCTCAAGATACAATAAGAGTTTATTATCCTAAAAATGGCGAAAGCTGGATTAGATGGGATAAAAACTGTAGTGTAGATATAAAAGTTAATTTATCAAAAGGAACAGAATATGGTTTTTGTAGGATAGGATTTTCTTATAGTAGAATAGATAATCAGGCTTGTGAAAAGTCTCTAAAAGTAGCATATATCAAGGAAGATAAGGAAATTTATAGATTTGAACATGAGGATTTGCTTGGCATAGATGATAAAAAAATACTTTGGGTGTGGTAAAAAATGTGTATTGTAGCTGCACAATTTAATTATGTGTGCAGCTACATGAGAATATTTAATTAAATTCATTCATAGCATCAACATATCCTTGCAATCCATCTGCTTTGAGAGCAAGTTCTGCATACAGTAGAGGAGTATCCTGCGCAAGTCTGTAAAGATATACAATATCATCAGGATTATCAAGCATGACAGATGAATTATATTTCTGACAATTGATTATGAATGTTTTACTGTCATTTGCATATACAACGATGGAATCTGTGTCAGGTTCATACATGCCGAACAGATAAATAAGATTATTGTTCATTGAGAGTGCCTCCTTCCCAGAGATACTTAGCACCATTAAGCAGATCAATAATCGCAGAAAGCATATTGTTATAGCTGGTCTGCAACTCTGTGATTTCATTGCTGGTAGGTAGATTATCGGGATTCTGATCCTGATAATATCCAACAAATGATTTCTGCATTTCAAGTAATTGAAGATACAAGGCATTGACGGTCTGTACAAGCGGATAGATAGTCTCTTTCTTGCCGACAACACAGATGCGGTTATATATGCAGGAACGGACGAAGAAATCTTTCTTCATCATTCCACTGGCAAGAATACGTGCTTCGATTTGTTTGCGTTCAGCATCAGAAACTCTAAAACTGATAGTTGGGTGTTTATGCTGGTTACTCATGGTAATGCTCCTTTCGTTTTGAATGGCAGCAGAGTGATGATTTTGAATCATTCGCAAGCCACAGTTGATTATTCACAATTAGTAGTAAAAATGTAGATTATATCAAGTCTTCAGATAGATTGTTATCTGAAATCGTGCTACTAATTTGCTACTAAAAAGTTTCAAAACGATGTGAAAAGCGTAACATTTGGCGAAGCAGACATGCCTGAAATGTAGGAAATATCAGCCTTTGTTGGCTGACGATAAAATATAGGGGAAGAGTTTGAATAACGGATTGAAATGCCGAAAGCCTGTATTTATGCAGGTTTCCGGCATTTGTTTTATCGAATGGCTCTAGTTTGGCTCTATTTGTGGGGAGAGTAATAGCAAGGTTAAGGAGAAATTATGAAAAAGATAATTATATTAAGAGGTAACTCTGGAAGTGGA
>OGKG01001819.1_pt1 | contig 24286 bp, 16 predicted proteins | sample 1572201 | NCBI WGS metagenome assembly OGKG01 (sample SAMEA2582146, study PRJEB24529) | metagenome | biome: Human gut stool | place: China | collected 2011 | reverse complement strand
GCCACTTGTGACGAGTCAAACAAGTCCTCCTCCTCACAAGTGGCTCTTATAAAAACTACATGTGATCTATTTTTTCTAAGAACTTGAACCAAATTTTCAGTTTTCTTGATAAGGATATTATTCAAGATAAATCCTCTTCCCTTTTCAATCGCTAACTCGAAATCAAATCCGTCATTTTCATTCAAAAGAACTATAACCAATGGACATGTAATTCTGTTTATGGAAAACTCTAATTTCTTAGCTCTTTCATCAAAAATTTCATTTGACTTTTTATCACAAATCCAAAGAACTTCATTTTCCGACACATCTCCCAGAAGTTCTGGACTATTACATTTAATAAGATTTTTTTGCGGGGAAGAATGTTTTTCCCAAGCTTTGAATAATCTTAGCTTATCTATCACTGAACGCTTGAAAGTTGTTAACTTGATGAGTTCTTCTCTTTGTTTCCAAGCTATCGTTTCTCGTTTCTGTTTGGATAAGCTAGAGAATAATACTAACTGCTTCAATAAACTACCAGATTCAAAGGGATTAAATGATGCAAAGTCATATGTATTTTCTAAAAAGTCGGTACACCCACAATAACGGGAGCATAAAATTGGAACTCCATTCATTACATATTCAGTCATGGAAACAGGAAAATTCTCAAATGTTGAAGCCATGATCCCTAAATCAGATGCCTCATAGATCTTCTTTTTCTCTTTCTCTCCAACATAGTCAAAGATTAAGATGTTGCCTTTTCTAAATTCAGGAATCATTTCTATAATTTCTTGCCTGTAATCCTTTCCCGAGAGCGGATTTATTACTGATGTTCCGGCTAGGATAAGTATGGCCTCTTCATCGTAGTTATCAAGGAATTTAAGGAAAGCATCAACTAAAACGTGTATGTTTTTTCTGCCTTCAAACCTAGAAATGTTACTTACTACAAACCTGTCTTTCAAATCTGGGAATGCCCTTTTCTTAAGAGGTTTAGTAGGAAGATTTGAACTTAGGACATGCGGAAGATGGAAAACATGTGGCACACAATAATTCTTTTCAATATATTTTGCCAAGAACTTAGATGGACTCGTTAAGATATCAGATAGAAAAAGTTGAGCCTTTTCTCTCTCTACTTGAGCTTTAATAGCTTCTGGCAATTTTCTCGATCGAGTAGACCAAACGAAACATTCTTGAGAAGCTGTGTGACAATCCGTTGAGAATACTATATTGGAAAAGTCTTTTTCATTTTTTCTCAGAAGAGTTTCCATCCCTAATCCAAGATAATCTGCAAACTCAACATAATCGGGCTTCAATTGAGCAATTATTTTCGCAATCTTCTTCCCTTGATTGTCTAAAGTATCAGAACCTAGTTTAACCAAGTTAAATAAGGGATGAGAAGAAATATCTTTACTCGTAGCGCCTTGCAAGCAGATAACTGACACCTTGAGATTTAGTTTGGAGTTAAGAATAGATCTCACCATATCTTCTAGACAAGAAGCTATCCCTCCATTACCTTTAAAGCATCCAAACTCATGAGCAACTAGTACGATATGACTTGGCTGCCTAAAATCGGACGGCTCCTCTTCCGTAGAAACTTGAGAAGGAACTAAAGACCCTTGTATTCTTTCGCTTTCTCTGCCTTCTTCAAGATCACTACATGAAAGAGGCTGAATTTCTACGCCTCCATCAAACATAAAACGTTTAAATGCTTGAAAATTGGAGGAAACTAAACTATTAAACAACGTAAAATCTGCTTCTGAGTACAGCTTCTCAAAATCATAATTTTTCTTCCGCATAAAGTCTTGAGTGGCATCAATGTGCGGAATACCAAAAAACTGTGCCAATTCCAATGTTCTAGAATCAAAGGCATCAACCACAGCTGGAATACCACCCAACAATGGGACTATATTCCCATGAATACGACAACCAAAACTGAAGTTAATAGATAATTTTCGAAGGTCACTGTACCAGTCTCTAAGAGAGGTATAGAGCTTGATTCTTCCTTCCCTATTAAGCGTATCAAACTTAAATGAAGGATCCCACAAGTATTTTTTATCAATCAAAGAATAAGGTTCTTGTCTATTCAAGAGGTTATAAAACTCTTCTTGGCAAACAAAAATAGATCCAGGGTATAAATCGAAAGAACTTGCCGCGCTTATCTCATTCCAGAACCTAAATCCATTGAAAGCAGGTTTAAGAGAAACATGCTCTTTCTTTTCAATGTGTAAATTTTCTCCAAATAAATACATAGATGGACAACCATTTACATCAAAATCTACCCCAATTCTGAACCCTAATCTTTCTAAGAACGCTCCCGTGAACTCCCCTCTCAGGCTAACTTTTCCATTTCTTAAAAGACTTTTTAAGAAAAAAACAGCCTCGTCTTTAATCTCCGAGTATAAACTGTCGATAGACACACCATTTCCTGCCTGGGCTCCCAAACCGATACAGAGGGTGGGGATTTTCAGGCGAGACAAGTTATTTCCCAAATTAGTTAGAGCTCTCTTTCCCCAGACGCTAAGAGTATTGGCAGGAAGAATAATAATCAAATCAAATGTCGAATTTATTCTATCGATTTCTTCTTGAGAGAGAGTCTTGGCATGCATTGGGCCTGCAGTTTGTACACTATTTGTTTGATTTATCATGTAGTGTGTGGCATGCTGAAAAACTGTATTCCCTGAATTTCCTCCCAAATGGAACAACGCTTTTTCCTTGGGCTGTTCTAGATTAAATGATTGAGTGGGAGAGGAATCCACGCAAAGTAGAATATTTTTTTTTTGATGCGCCATCCTTTCACCCTATCTCTTTAGTTTGAAAATTTAACTTGAATTGTTCTAAATCTAAAGGCGTACCAAGTCCCCACATTCTTTTACCAATATTCATAAATTTTATTTTTTTTCCATCTTCAATCAATAAATTGTAAGTTGGAGCAACATAAAATTCATTATTGACTCGAATATCTCTTCGAATCATTTCCTCTGCAGCTGACACAAAATCCCTTCCCCGCTTAAAATTATATATACCAACTGTTGCCTCGTCAGAAATCACCTCCTTTTCTCTAACTTCTCTCACTAGGTCTTCTTCGTATCGGATAAAACTCCACTTAGGATCATTAGCTTTCATCGTCATAAGAAATCCATCAATTTCTTTTTCTGTTTCAAAATGACTTAGGTAATCTGCAATTCCTCCGTCAATAAATTGATCACAGTTAGCAATCATTAATGGTGATTCGTTATCAATATATTCTTTTGCTGCAAGAACTGTGCATGCAGGACCTTGACTTAACTTATCGAGAGAAATGACAGTTACATATGGAGAACTAGCCTTCAAGAGTTTCTCTAAGGGATAGGACGATAGATGTTCTCTCAAACACACAAAATAAAATTGATGCTCTCCTATCGGTAATAAGTTGTTTATCACCCTTGATATCATAGGTTTTCCCAAAACATCAATAAAAGGCTTCGGATCAGAGTACCCTGCCTTAGAAAATCTGGAACCTAGTCCAGCCATAGGTATCACGATATTTAACATTACATTACACCAAATACTTATCCCCAACTACGCTAGGAATCTTTACTACCACTGTTATAGAATCTGTCAAAGACTGAAAATCCGCGATTTCTCCCGGATCTAATTCAACGATCTGCCCCTTAATAAATACTCTCCCATTCATTCTTATTTTTCCTGAAACCACCGCAGTAATTTCTTTTGCCACTTTATGATAATGCGCTGGCTCGCTGTCTCCACTCTTGTATTCTTTTATTGATACTTCAAATTGGTTGGTTTGGCATACTGAGGGTAAAAAATCACCCACTATCCACCCTTTTACCATCTTGTCCAACAAATGAATTTTCATTTAAATTTACTCCTCCCCTTTCTGATGCATCTTCAGAGTCTTACTCTCAATTGTAATATGGCAAACATCTGATAAATTTCTCCATTACGATACTGCGAACTTTTTTCATTAAAAGAGAGAAGATTACTATCAGGATCAAGTAGAGTGCGACATGATTTTCCAAAAAAAACTTACTATCAGAGCTAATTTTAGAAGCCATCTTAATAACCGCATAATGGAAAATATAAATCTCCAAAAACAAAGAAAAAATAACCGGAGGAAGAAGCGAAAGGCAGAGGTTTAATTTTCTCATTAGAAAATGTTTTGAGAAGAATAAAAACGGTACTAAATATCCGAAAACAGCGTAACTTATATAGTCATACTCCGATCCAGGGGTACGTCTAAATAAAATATAAAGAAGTAGTAAAAAAACAAAAAAACCAATCAAAACAGACAAATTGGTATTGAAGAAATTCTTTTTTTTATCTGCGATATAAAAACAGATGTACCCCAGACCAATCCCGATTCCTCCTCTGTAAAAAGCGACAGGAAAAGGACCTAAATATTTTTCATATGTCATATTAATTCCGTGCCAAGGAATTTGGGAATACAACGTATAAAGAAAAAGAGTTACTAGGAAGATTATAAAAAGAACAAAAAAAGGATAGTTTATCTTCTTACGCAAATAAATATAACCTATTGAAAAGAAAAGATAAATACCTAGAAACCATAAAGATCCAAAACCGTAAAACCGTCCTAAACCTAACGAAGATAAGAAAGTAAAGTAATTGATGGTGTCAAAACCTGTAGGAAATTGACAAAGAACTACGGCAAAAAGAAAAGCAACGAAGTAATAAAAATAAAAACTGGAAAGCCTTCTGCGAAAAATACTCAAAATAGGCTGGGCTTGATATTTTTTTTCGTTCTTAGCTAAAAGAAATCCTGTCATAAGAAAAAACATTTCTACAAACAGATAGCCGCCAGGGACAATCTTCCATTGCAAATGGAGCAAAGAAATAATTAATGCTCCGAATATTTTGAATGAATCCAACAAAAGGTTTCTTTCGTGTAAATTATATGCATTACCCCCCCCCTCCACATTTTCATTTTTAAAGCCTTCTGATTTAATTCTCATTAGAAAATCGGATAGCTTCGTTACATTTGTTGTCATTCTGCGCAGTCTAATAAGCTTATTGTTAAAAAGGAATGATAGCTGGGTCTTCATGACTTTAACGGCAACTAATTTCATTTTTGAATCTCAGAGTGCATCAAAAGCAAAAGTTCGTAAAAATACCCGCCATACAATTACCCCTTTATCAAAAATATTCCACTATCTAAAACAAGTGCTTCCTCCCAGGGCCTGTAAATAGTTAACCGTCTCGAATGAATTCTCATTTTTTTCTGCAAATATCCGTAAATCACCTAGAGTTGGTCGTCTTTTTTTAATTTTTGGGCTCCTGTACAGTTCGCACCCAATGGTTGTCGACCTTAATCGACCGGCTCCGAGAAAAACCGTTAAGAATTTTCTGTTTTCTCAAAAGCCCATCTTCGGATGGATCATCAATTCACCAATCGGCGGATTCCCTTTCCGCTGTGCGGTAACAGAACGCCGAATTTTTAAGGATTTTTAATCATGCAAAATTCATTCCAACCTTCTGCTGAGTTTCAGCAGCTTGTTAAAGCTCAGCTCAAAGGAAACTGGAAAAGCGTTCTGGAGCAGCATTTAGGAGCAGAAGTATTAGCTAAACCGAATCAGCCTTGTCCGTTCTGCGAAGGCAGGGATCGATTCTCTTTTACTGACAAGTTCGGCAACGGAGATTGTTATTGCCGCCATTGCGGTCATCGAGACGGCATTACAGTAATTATGGATTTAACCCATAAAAACTTCTCAGAAGTAATTGTTGCATTGGGAGATCAACTTGGAATTCCAGCGGAAGTTCCTTCAGAACCGAAACCTAAGAAAGCCAAGTCCCGTAAAACCTTTACCTCGAAAGACTTATGGAATTTAGGTTCTCCAATTGAAAAAGATACTTCCGCGGATCGTTATCTTTCTTCAAGAGGATTAAATGGCCGAAACTTCCAATCACTTCGTTTCTTTGATCATTTGCGTTACGCAGAAAAGTCTAAAGACGGATCTTCCTGGGAAGAGAAATACTATGAAGGTATCCTCTGCCGGATAGATTCCTCTGAAAAAGAATGCTTCAACGTTCTTCGGATTTATTTGGACAACGGTCAAAAAGCCAAAGTCAAGGCACCAAAGAAAGTCTTTGGAAAAGAAATCTCCGGCGGCTTCATCAAGCTTGGAGAAATCAATCCTGACGACGGTAGGCTTGGATTAGCGGAAGGAGTTGAAACAGCAATGTCCGCAGGCATTCTTCACGAAATGCCCGTGTGGTCGGTTATCTCGGCCTTCAACTTTAAAAACTTCGTCCCTCCTGAAGAAGTAAAAGAATTGTTTATCTTCGCTGATAACGATTCCAACTTCGTCGGACAGAAAGAAGCGTTCACCGCAGCTTCCGTCCTTGCTCAAAAATACAAGTCTTTGAAGATCTCGGTCGTCATCCCGCCTGAAGTTAATTCAGATTGGAACGATGTGCTTCTCTCTTCAAAGCGGTAGATCAAACTTCGTTTGAAATACCCAAGCTCCTCTGAGAGCTTCGTCACATAGACAAAGTTGCGCCAGCAGCATCAGAGAACTCGTGTTCGTAGAACACAAAAAATTCGTGAAAGACGCTAGACGGCTTTCTTTCTTATCCCTCCGGGGCTTATGCCCCGGTCACATGGGGTGCCCCTTTTTAATTTTCTTTACTAAGGAGTTATCTCATGTTGAATATGGTTTATGACAAAGAAGTCGCCATGACGGAATTTGGTTTGCGCAAGCCGGGCTCTGTCTTGGGGTTTTCGAACAGGAATGCGGACCAGTCCGTCTTGGCCCTCATTCCCGAACGTAATCCGCATTATGTCTTTCAGCCTCAGCAGCTCGGCATCATGACGATTTGGTGGGAAGCCGCACCAGATGAACCTTTGTTCATCAGCGGCCCTCACGGTTCCGGCAAAACTAGTTTCGTAAACCAGTTTTGCGCTCGGGTCGGTGCGCCGGTTGTTTCTTTAACGGCTCGCTCCCGGCTTGATAGGACGGATCTCATCGGCCATTACATCATTGATAAAGACAAGAGCATGCGCTTTGTCGACGGCCCTTTAACTAGGGCTTGGCGATACGGCATGGTTTTTCTAATCAATGAAATGTCAGCGGCGCCTGCTGATCTTTGGCTGTCAGTCAATGAACTTCTCGAAGGTTCTCCTCTATTTATAGAAGCAACCGGAGAAGTCATCAAGAAGCACCCTCGGGCGCGGATTGTAATGACAGACAATATCAGAGGCATGACCGACGACAGCAGCGGTCTTTATCTTGGAAGACACCTGCAGGATCCGGCAGTAATGGATCGCTGTTGGAAATTAAGGATGGAGTATATCGATGCTTCTGCAGAGATGAAGCTCATTGAGAGCCAAATCCCTGATATAGAAGTCCACGGTATGACTTCGCAAAGCTGGAAAAAAGAGTTTGCTCTTCGGCTCAGAAAAGCCGCCGCCAAAGTGCGGGAGGCTTACAACGGGACTCCCGGTGTTCAGCCGATTGAAGCAACCATCTCTACGCGAGTTTTACTGCGCCTTAAAGATCTCCTGATAATTTCAGGAAGATCCGGGAGACTCAGCGTAAGAGAGGCCCTTAACTGGGCCCTCCGGATTGCACTGACTGAAGCGGTTGATAGAACCAGTGCGTTAACAATCGAAAAAATTGTTGAAGCGGAACTCGGGGATATCTGTACGCATCTGGCAGCGCCTTAATTTCTTCGGAAGCCTTTTAGGCTTCCGAGAGACTGCATACGAATTTCACTTCCGGTGAAAGCTTGCAAAAGATTTTCACCACCTCGTTAACGGGGCTTTATGTCCCGTTAACGAGGGTCGTAAGGCCCCTTTTTACTTTAAGGATGGTCTTATGACAAATACTTTATTTGACGGTCTCCTTCATGAGGGGCCAAAGGATGTTGCTTCAACCGATAAAAAGGAAGCAGCAAATTTCAAACAATCGTTAGTGATGGTTTGCTTCCGGATTTCGGTCTGGACGGGAACCACAACGGAACAATTATCTGTTGAGGACGGCTCTGAGAGCATGCTCCGCAAAAGAATTGTTCCTAGCGAGATTTTGAAACCGTTTACGGATTTGCGTAATAGGGCCAAACGGTTCTGCAAGCAGCACGGCGAAACTTATCTCAACGGATATGTGATGCCCGCTGATTGCGCCCGGATGGCATTGGATGAGTTAAAGGAAATCAGAGCGTCGTTTATTAAACAGCGGGATGAACACTTTGCTCATGCATACGAAAAAATGCGGGAGGCACGGGCTCAAGGAATTATTCCTCGGGGCTGTTCGGATCTGGTATCAGTTCCCTCCCTCAAATATGTCCTTGGGCATATTCGTTTCAACTATGACGCATTTTCTCTGGCAAGTTTTAAACACGGACATTCTTCTTCGTATGAATCTTTCCTCACTGACTTCTGTCAGCGGATGTCAAACGAAGCTCAGGATATTGAGGCATTGCTGAAGGAGTCTCTCGAGATCCCGGATGCCCTGCTCTACCGGTGTTTGGAACTGAGCGAAAAGCTTGATACATGGAGGCGTTCCCACCCTGACATCGGTACTGCCGCTGTCAAATTAAAAGGTGCCTACATCGTAACTGCCCAGAGACCTAAGGCTATGCAAACTTCCGAAAGAATTATTGATGCGCTGGATTCGATTACTCGTCTGGAATCAATTGATTTTTTCGGCAAGGGCCAATGTCCTGCAGAGGACACCGTAAACGGAAGAGTGCAGGTCAATGTTCACGGCACGGATATACCTTCTTTTCAATCGGATTCGACTGAGCCGGCAGGCAATACTGGCCAAGAGAACACCGATGACTGTCCGGCAATAGCCGAGACAGCACTTACCTCAGAAGCAAATTCTGCTTCTCAAAGCGGCGCTTTGAGAAATGCTTCAGAGGGAAATGACTCTCCATCTTTGGGAAAAGATGAAGAGCCCGTGAAGAAATGGACGTGTTCCGTGGATTCTGTCTTAGCACGAGGCCGAAGCCTCTTTATTGGTTAACAACGCCCTGAAGCGGATTCCGGAGAAGATTTTCTTCTCCGGGTCATCTTCGAAGGAGAATTCTAATGGCTATTGATAAAAACTTTTTAACTCTTGCAGAGATTCAAAACAGCATTGCAAATTTTACCGGTGTGAATGCCAATAAACCGGTCAATCTAAATTTCGGGGCGGAACACGCTTCTACAGACGGCAATACGATTCACTTGCCTAATGTAGATCCGAAAGACGCTGCAGCCACAACCATTCTGTTCGGCCATGCAGTTCATGAAATTGCTCACGTACTGTATTCTGAGTTTGAATGTTTGGAAGACTGTAAATCGTTTAATCCGCTGGTAAATGTTTTAGAAGATATCCGCATTGATAAAGCCATGGCGGACCGCTGCCCGGGTTCTTATCTGATGCGCCGGGATCTTTACGAAACATTTGCCAAACTCGGCAAACTTCCTCTTGCAAAAGAAGAAGATTCTCCTCTGAGACTGCTGTGTTTAGCACTTTACTGGCATTTAGTTGACAAGGTGCATCGTTTTCATTTGGCCGATCTTCCGATTCAGCAGACAGAACAGGCGTTCTGTAAAAAGTATGGACGGGCATTATTTACTCGTTTATGCACCATGGCAGAACCAGCTGTTAATGCTTCATGCACGGCTGAAATCATTGAGATCGCCCGCAAAATTTTGGCTAAATTTGTTCCTGCGGGATGTCCGAGCGCTCCTAAAGAAATCGCTTCGATGGGAACGAATCCTCGGCTCTCTCCGGTAGAACAGAAATTTGCCGAAAAGAAAGCGGAAAAGTTTCTGGAGGCTGCCTTTGCGGATTGCCACGATCTAGATCTTGGCAAAAACTGTGAGCAGTTGTTGGATTCCAAACAGTGCGCAGAAGACTTCTCTTCCGAAGAACCTTACGGCTTTGCCGTATGGACTGTAAAGAGAGATGAGTTTATGCGTGAGACTCCTGGAAATTTTCTGGCAGAAGCCAGAGAACTTTGCGGCCTGCACTCCAATAAGCTCAGAAGATTCTTTCAGGCTAAAACGTTAACTGACTCTTTAAGAGGAAGAACGGGAAGCTTTATTGATTATCCGGTTCTCAGCCGCATTAATGTGGGCGACAGCCGTGTATTCAAGAAAGAGAATTTTGAGATTCAAGAATCTGCTGCCTGTGCGGTTTTATTGGACAGAAGCGGTTCGATGACTCAAGAGATGCTTGAAAAAGCAAAACTCTGTGCTTATTCCGTTGCAGAAATGTTTGAGTCTTTGGAAGGCTGTGTTTCTTCATGTTATGCCTTTCCGGGCTTAACAAGGAAAACACTGCTGGAAGTTAAAAGCTTTAACGATACGTGCAGAAGAACAGTGTCTCGTTTTGCTTCTATCAAAGCATTCGGATTCACGCCCGTCGTTGAGAGTCTCAATACGGCAGCCGTTCAGTTATCCATGCGCCCTGAGGCAAAGAAAATCATTTTTATCATCACCGACGGACTTTGTCCCGAAGCCGACAAGATAGAAAAGACCGCTTCTCTCCTAGAGAAGAAAGGTTTTGAGATTCTTTGCATCAATATCGGCGACGATGTTGAACGCTTGTTTAAGTATCAAGAGACGATCACTGAAGTAAACCAACTTGCTCCTAAAGTCTTTCAGCTCCTAAATAAATACTGGAGTAACAACGACCAAATTAGGCGGCAAATTCTTTCTTAGCTCTTGAATTACCCTAGGGGTAAAGCTAAGCTCTCAAAGGTAGGAAAACCCCCAACATACCGTTGGGGCCCCGAGAGTACCTGCCAAGTAACACCTGTGAGAGGTTGCTATGAAAGAAACAAACATTAGTTCTAAAAAGATATCCACGGAAACTTTTTGCCAACAACCGTTGCCATTTATTTTTTCGATTAACCGGCTCGCAATCACGATGACATATATGTTTCAAAAAGACGCCCTGCCACAATTAGCTCTAACCCAAAAAGACCTGATTGAAGCGATGTGCACATTTGCTTACCGTGTGCCTTATTCCGTCGTGGCTGCTCCGGATATCAAGAAGCGTAAAACCGGGGTTTCCGCCCTGCTTCCTTCAATTGCATTAATTGAAGAAGCCGTTAATGGCATGCTCGCCATGGATAAGGAAAGAATTGTGGCTGCGGAAAAGAAATTGCTCAAATATCTTCCGCACTTCAATAGCAAAGATTGTTGGCAAGCGGTTTTGAAATACGTGTTCCTTAACGAATTCCTTAAAGGAGTTACTGCTGATACTCCATTGAGCAAAAAGCTGTTTGCTCTTCCTAAAGGGCATTTTCAGAGTCTGCAAGATCATGTTCTCAAAAATCAGGAAATACCTTTGTCCTATCAACTTGCAGGAGGTTTAACAGAACCGAATAAAAAACTGAATATTAACGATACGGTCGACGAACATCTTTGGATGCTTTCATCTTGCAAGACTTATCGCCTCTCGACTCGACCCATTGTCAGTGAGTTTCTCAAAAAGCTGAAGACTAAAGAGACAGCAGCGAACTGGGATAACGAGATCTTTGAGTTGGTATTTACCAAAGAAATTACCGACGCCTATGGAAAAAAAGTGGCTCTTCCTAAAACAACGGAAAATTGGGAAAAGTGCATCTATGAAATCGCCGTCAAGTTAAAGCTTTTTCCGTCCTATATCACTATAGGAGAGTGGAAAGAAGAGATGCAAAAGGACAAAGAACTTCAAGCGGAAAATACACCTAAAGCTTGCATAAGAAACGGAAAGAAATGTCTCTGTAAAGAAGTCCATTTCGTCTGCGACCTTATAGGAATTTTCAAATGGGTCCGTATGAACTTCAGCATCTGTATCAGAGACTCGGCCATCTACACTGTATTTTTGGTTTCTCACCTCGCCTATTGGAAGCTTAACTTTGGCAGTGGGGCTAGGAAGAGTCTGGACTTTCCTTGCTTTCAGTCTACAAACTCCATCCGTTATATGTACTTAAAACCAAAAAGAATATGCTCATTCTTAATGCATCTCTCTCCGAAGTATGGACGTGCAAAGTATCTCCTTTGGTACTTTGCAAACTTTGCCCATGACTTCTTAGGCAACACAGAACTTGAGGAATCCGCCCAAAGAAAAAAGAAAACAGAAGAAGCTATTGAAGCTACGACTGAATATAGCCAATACCAACACTCCAGCGGCAAACATTTAACTTCTTTCATTTTGAATACTCCTTACCACTGTTAATTACCAATGCTTTCTCCTTCTACCTCCCAGCACGTGCATGCAGCAGATTTTGTCCGCCCGCGTCCTTTTGCTGAATTCGTTCAGAAAAACAAGGATCGATTGAATGCACTTAAGAGAAATTGGCCTTATGGGTCCAAGTTCTCAGAGGTACTTCATGTCGTGCGTGAAGTGCAGGCGCATCATCAGCGCCTCCCTCTTCACGAAGCTTCTGATTACGACCATGAAGAAGGAGCAATGCATTCCGCTTTGGATTTAGCTAACGAGGCTCTTGTTCTGCTTAAAGGCATTCCCGTGCATATGGATTTGCCTTTGGTTAAAAGAGAAGAACAAAAAGAACGAGTTTTCTTCTCCATTGTCCTTTGTGCATTATTTAGCAACATCGCCGACGGCGATGTGCGCTATCGCATTGACGGCTTTGATGCCAACAATAACCGTACCACTAAGAAGCCTTGTCTTCCATTAGCCCGATTCTTCGAAAAAGATCACGTAAGCGTACGTCTATGGAAAAAGGCGCAGCCCGAATTCCATCTTTATCAGTCTTATGCCTCCCGCATTCTTCATGAAGCCGGGAAGAAAGTCCTGGATAAAATTCCTGACCAAGACTTTTCCTCTTTATACGGTTTTGTCTGTGCCTTTGTAGAAAACCGAATGGAGGATGCTCAAAGTCTTGACCCGATCTTGTTTGATTGCCTCTTGAGAGCTAAAAATAAAATCTCGACCCGCAATCTTTTATTGAATTCGGGTTATCTGGATGACCGTACCGCTCCGGCTCTCAAGCCAGAAATTTCATTAATTCTTTCGGAGCTCTTTAAGAACGAATGGTCTATTGATACGGGCGGTGCCTTACGCAACAGCATGGTTCTTTTCCATGCCGGAAAAGTTTACCTGCGCTACCCTAAGGCCTTTGCTCACATTGAGAGCAGGCTTAATGACCGCTGGGTAGATTCTCAGATCCCTATCAACTCAAAGACTATTCTTTCTTATATGACCAAAAGTCAGATGGTCGAACAAGAACCCAATTCTTTGATGATAAAGCTCAAGTTCGTTGAGGAGCCTGAACTTCCGGGACAAAAGGCTAAGACGGTAACGGTTCAAGCCGATGCCGTTGCCCTTTCCAACCCTTCTCAGTATTTAGCGGAGGGGACCAAAACACGCGAATACCACGAACAAGACCGAGTAAAGAACAATCTTTCCCGACTGGTAAAAGAAAAGATTCAGTATGGAGAAAAGGATTTAAGCGGCCTTGGACAAGAAACCTGTGTCGCTGAGTACGTTATTTCTTCAAATGGTTCTTCGGATAAACAAACCGAAAGAAGCAAAGGCTTCACAAAGCTGTTTGATGCGATTTTGCCTGTCCTTAAAAAGGATGCGGATTCAAAGAGCAAAATTAATAAAGACTCCGAGCCTAAATCTCCGGCAGAACTTGCCGTAATTAAAGCAAAACGATCCCGAAAGGACAGTCTCGTTAATCAAAAAACGAAAGAAATCAAAACTCAACTTTCTGAAGAGAATGTCTATCCCTACGCTGACAAACAGGCCACTGACAAACAGGCTACTGACAACAAGTCTGCACTAGCTGCACAGGCATTACCAAAATCCGGAGAAATCGAAGAAGCACAGCCTTCCCCGGAAGAGCCTTCACGCGTTGTCCTTCCCTCCGACAAGCAAGATTCAACTGCTGGTGCATCTTCAAATGCGGCGGCTGAGACTGTGACCGATGCAAACGATTCTAAGTCTGCAGGCATTTCTTTAGGAAGCCGCTTAAAAGGTTTTGGCCGGAGCTTTACTGCAAAGCTTCAAGGAGCTGTTGCATCTATTAAGAAGGTCAAGATTTTTGAATTTTCAAAAGAAGCTTCTTTAAGTGTTCCGACAGGCGATAATATCTCGGCTGAAGATGATGTTTACTATGTTGCCTCTACTAAAGCAGCTTCTAAAGACAAGGTTTCTTCTACGGAAGAAATAAAGGCTGCTTCAGCAGAGCCAACAGTTCACGAAGCTCCGGAGGATTCTTCCGAAACCCACGTTTCTGCACTTTCTATGAAAGGAGCGGAACCTCCCAAGCAGGCGACTGTTTCAATTGATTCTTCTTCCATTGCAAACCTTTCTGAGAAAGCAGAGCTTTCTCAGCCCTTAATCAAACCCGCAGAAAATGCCTCTTCCGAAGAAGACTCCGTTCATTCGACTCAAAAGCAGAAGGACCCTTTGCGCTCTGAAAAATCATCTGAACAAGAATCTCCTTCAACTAGCGCGGCTGTCCAAGAAAATTCCGCCACTGCTGATTCCTTAGAACCAAGTAAGGAGTCACTCACCTCCCTGGAATCTGCAGAAGTTTCTCCAGCAGAAAGCAGTGTTGAAGCCCTTTCAAAATCATCGAACACACCAGCTTCTACCGTTGAAGGCTCAACTGAGCAAGCTATCCAGAAACCGTCTGTGCAGCCCTCAAAAGATAAGGTTAAAACAGAAGAAATTAGACTGAAAGCTGAAGTTAAACCTTCTGATTTATCAAATAACACCGCCTCCTCCAAGGATGTAAATCCGAAAGGAGTAGAACCAGTTGAATTTAAAGAAGAGCAAAAAGAAAACGTAAAAACCGTCAAAGCATCTAAGGATATGAAGCCTGTTTCCGGCTCATCCTCCTTAAAAGGAAGCGCAAAAACTGCAAATAACAATGGAGCACAGAAGTCCGCTGGTTCCTCTACAAACAAAAAGCAGACAAAGGAACAAACAGCCCAATTAAAGACATCTTCAACTGAAGAAAAGAACTCGAACAAATCATCCTCTGAGGCCAAGAAGTCTTCTAAACAAGAAAATACTAAGCAAGTGCCCACTACGGGCGCAACAACTAAGGATGCTTCTGCCAATAAATCCGCCAAGACAATTAAGGCTGAAAACACTAGCAACGCTCGCGGCCAGATTAAACCTGTTTCTACGAAGTCAATTAATCAGAAAGCAGATTCTGCAATTGCGTCCGGACACGCTTCCAACAAGCCAAACTCAAACACTAAGAACCACACCGTAAATGCACACGGAGCTTCTGCTCAGAAGAAATCTGACTCTCAAATGACAGAAGCTAAAGACAGCAAGCCTTCGCAGAATGTTGCAAACAAAAATAATTCTGCAAAAGCAGCTTCTATGGTAACCGAGAGACAAGTTGCCCATAATAAAAATCAAAAACATGCTTCTCAGCCAGCGACTCCCTCAACTGCGAAATCCAAACCGATTAGCAACGAAGGAACAAATTCTGAAGGCCAAACAAGAACCGACATTCGTAATGAAGCCGTAAAACAGCACAATAAAGAAAAAGCTGCTGCCAGAAGAAAAGAAAACAAGCGAGTTAACAACATCCTTGCCGTTGCCGGCAAACCTAAAGCTGAACTCCAAGGTTCCACTCGAATTACCGGACCCAAAAAGTCAAAGATCGAATCTGTGGCTGCGTCCCCCGCTTCGAATGGAGCAATCAAACAGAAAAAAGCAGAAACTCAATTATCTTCTTCTACTGGGAAGAATCAGCCGAAGATATCTTCCGGCAAAACTTCTGTCTCCTCTGAAAAAGGAAAACTATCTACTCCAGCTGTCAACCAGAAGAAGACAGGAGACGAAAAAATTACTTCAGGAGACAAAGACTTGTCTGCCCAGAAATTGTCTACCCAGAAAAGGACTATTAAGACTTCGTCTCCTGAGAAGTCATCTCCTCAAAAACCAACTACTGAAGGGATGTCCGCTGAAAACTTCTCTCCTAAAAGTCATTCTCCTCAGAAGTCTGCTTCTGGAAAGAAGACAAACGCAAGCCAGAAGGTTGCTAATAAAACTTCTCCTTCTTTGCTGTCTCCTGTACAAGAGCTGTCTCCTGTACAAGAGCTGTCTCATGAACAGAAGTCATCCCCTGAGGAGTCGTCTACTCAAAGGGCATCTACTCAAAAACTAACTACTGAGGAGAAGGCTACTGAAAACTTCTCTCCTGAAACTCATTCTCCTCAGAAATCTTCTCCTGCAAAGAAGACGCACGCAAGCCAGAAGGGGGCCAATAAAACCTCTCCTTCTTTGCTGTCTCCTACGGAAGAGTTGTCCTCTCAACAGAAATCGTCTCCTGAGCAGATGCCATCTTCTAAGGAACATCTCCTTTCCCGAGGAACGGTTTCCGCGGAGTCTGCCTCCCCTTCTCCGGCCTCCTGTACATCTTTTCAGACTACCTCCGCAAGAGAAGAGGTTCCTACTCTTGAAAACAAAAAAGTTGGCAACGCAAAGGAAGAGGCTAAAGAAAAGGAAAATGCCTCCTCTCAGAAGGCCTCTCCTACTCAGGAGAAGGCATCCTCTCCTCAGGAGACGTCGTCTACCGAAAATATCTCCTCAAGCGAAGAGAGTTCTTCTGAGAAACAATCGTCTTCTGGTAAGCATTTACTTACTTCAACAAACCGCCCTTCCGGAAATGTGTCTGGCCTGGTAGGACTGTCACCTACTGCTCTTATCAATTCCAATAATGAGGAAAAGAAGACATCTTCAGAAGAGAAAACGCTAGTGGAGACAACCGTAGGAGAAAAGGGCCCCGAGGTGACAGCTGCCGAGGGGTTGGCATCGAAGAAGATATCCGAGGAGAAGACACCTCTTCACGAAAATTCTTCTCCTGAAGTCTTGCCTACTTCTTTAGGAGACAACTCTTCGGTAGACGAAGTCCGCCTTCTACCTCCTCCCCTCTTCAAAGAGGAGCATACTGCCGGCGCAGGTCTTCCCACTTCCTCCGAGGAGACAAAACTACCCTTCTCCTCTGCCCTCTTCTCCTCTTCTTTAGAAGAACCATCTCGAGCAGGAGAACAGGAAAAAGTTTGCGTAGCGCAGACTCAAAAGGAAAAAAAGCCCTCTTCCGTTGCGTGCATCGTATCCGAGAAAAACGTAAGAAAGAAAAAATTTATCTGCCCGCAAGACACCGAACTTCAGTTGCCTTCAAAGCCCTTGCTTCTTTGTGCTCCGGCATCTGTTTCTATTGCAGAACAAAATTCTGCCGTCGGCAGTCAAGAAGCTGAAGCTAAGTCTGATTCAGACAAGATTTCTCTTGAAGAGGGTCTGGCTCAATTGTTTTCTATGGATGTTAAGGATTTCTTTTCCGAGGATTCGGAAGCCGACGCTGATTTAAACCGAACTGCTAAGCAACGGTCCGGTGCCCCTTCGGTGGCAAAAACAACCAAGGAATTCATCCCGGATCCTAACAACCCGTTGGTAGCTAAAGGAGCTCAGTTTATTTACTCCGTTTCTGATGAGGAGATATCGGATGATTCTGAACCTTGCTCGAACCCTTCTGCAAAGGCAGCATATCCCAAAGCCAAAACAGGATCGCCTTCCTGCTCCTTCAAATTACCTGCAGGAGCCGTTAAAGATGGTCATCCACCTGCAAAAACTTCCGTTGACCCTACTTTAGGAGATCAATGCGTAATCACGCGTACTCATATGTTTGGGTCTTCTTCCGCCGGAAGAGAATACCAGAGCGGAATACTGACCATAAGAGCCGACGTTGCCAAGCTGACAAATCCGGAGAATAAAGAACCGGCCAAACAGCATACCGGCAAGAAAACTCGTGCTCAGAAAATCAAAGAAGCTCAATTGGCAACTATTCGGGGGCAAGCCAAAAAAGAGGTCAGAGGAAAATCCCAGAAACCCGGTCGCAAGCAAGGTAAGAAATCTGAACCGCCTGCACCGCTCCCCAGCAAAATTTCGCACTTAGGTGTGAGCTTATTCGTAAGCAGATTTGGATTGAAGAAATAACGCCTAAAGGACTAAAACATGACAACAGATAAAGAATTGCCGGTCCTTAACGGAATGCAGAAAAGACAACTATCCAACTTGGCCAGAACTTGCGTTCTCTACGGTCAAGGCATGGTAATTACTGCCGTGGCAAACCGTATCCAGCCCCTTAAGAGAGACAGAGTTAAAAGCAAAGTAAACGCTTACGGTCAGGTTGTTTATAAAACAGCCCGAAAAATCCTTCGCCCCGAGTATCAGCCGAGCTACGGCGAAGGCGGCTATAGAACCTTGGAAGATTTGGACCAAAAATATTGGTACTTCTTGGCCGATTGCCGTGCCGCTTATCGTCAGTCAAGAGCTTCAAACGAACTGCTTCATGTCGGCAATATGCGTTACTCCCATGAAGAATTCGAACAGCTTTACAAAGCCAACCGTCCTCATAGACGTCAGTGGAAAAACGATTACGTATTCGATTTAGTAAAGAGAGAAGTCAAGAAGATGGGCATAAGTGACCGTCAGCTTAAAAAAGAACAAAAGAAATTGATCGAAAGAGCTTTCAGAACTTTTTCTTCATCTGAAATTTTGTTTATGCGTCGGCGCGCCCGTTGGAGAGCCACGGTTGGCGCCAACACCGAAGCCCGTGCTTTGTATTTCAATGAACAAGTTCAAAGATGGAAGGAATATTTTCGTGCCAGAGGCTTGCAGTACATCGGCTGCTCGAAGCTTAAACCTTATAAAGGCGTCTACAACGAAACCTACTGGTACAACTTTCGAGATAAATACATCCCGGAAGAAGCCTTCGATTTTGCTTACTTTCCTAAGCCGGAGATGAAATGAGAGCCGATTCAACTTACTTCCGCCGATTTAAACAGCCCTACCGCAACGCATGGGAATTATGCTCGGCCGTAGGCTGGCTGCTTTGTGCCGTTTATTTCTTCGGTCTTTTTCAATTGGAAATTATTGACCGGAACTTGGCTGTTATTGTTTTCGGCCTTTGCGGCGCCATGTTCTTTTGGCGCCTTTATGAAGGCTGGAGCATTTTGGTTGCCCGCAGTTATCTTCACGGTTATGGAACCGCTTTTATGAGTATTCAGACATTAATCAAGAAAACTAATCCTGACCATTTATGGCTCGGTCTTGGTTTTGAATGGACGCCTGATCATTCTCAGAAGCTTTATGACTTATCAAAGTACAGCGCCAAACATTGGCGCCTCAATAAGCTCGCTTTGTGGCTGACCGGCAGAAGTAACTCCGTCATGTCTGATGACGACCAAGGTCTAGCGGCTCTTCATGGCCTTAACTGCGGAGAAGCCGATATCTATCGTCCTCTTAAAAACTTTGAAGGCGGTTTATGTATCGTCGGCACAACCCAGGCCGGTAAAGGTGTGTTCTTAGGAACGGCTATTGCACAAGCAATTATCCGAGGCGACGTGGTTATTACCATCGATCCGAAAGGAGGCGGCCGTATGGAAAACGTTATCCGTAAAACTTGCGCTATCGTCGGCCGTGATGAACCGCTGATTTTTACCACCGACAATGATCCCGGTTCCGTCCGTTTAGACCCGCTGTACACCTACGGCTCATCCGGAGAAATTGCCACCCGTATTATTTCGGTTATGCCTCCGAGTTCAGATGGTACTTTCCGCGCCTTTGCCTGGTCTGCGGTCGATACCGTCGCACAAGCTTTGATAGAGCTCAACATCAGCCCTTCCGTGCGCACCATTGAAACGCATATCAACAACGGCATCAATGAATTATTAGGCTTAATGCTGGATAAACTCATTGAAAACAAAGCTTGTCCCGAATGGAGACAAAAGGCTTTGGCCTTCATTAAAGGCAGCAAAAAAGAATTAGAAAACGTTGATCCTTTAAAGCTCAAAATTTCTTGGTACGAAAACGTTCTCGATAAAACTCATCACACTCGCCCGATTGAGAGTGCTTTAAAGGTCTATCACCATAGCGCAGAGCACTATGCCAAGATTACAGCGTCTCTGATTCCGGTCTTTGCATTGCTTAATAACGGAGATATGCAGAAGATTATCTCTCCGGACAGAAATGACCCGAAAGATCTTCGTCCTATCATTTCTTTGCCGGAAGTAATTGAACAAAAGCAAGTGCTTTACATTGCTTTAGGCTCCATGCAGAACGCAGATGTGGCTACCGCGGCCGCTTCCATGATGCTTGCCGACTTAGCCTCGGTTGCCGGTCACCGCTATAAGCTTAAGAAAGGCGGTGTCAGAATCTGCTTGTTCGTTGACGAAGTCAGCAACGTGGTCAATGCGCCTCTTATCGAAATCCTCAACAAAGGTGCTGAAGGGGGCATTTATACAACCGTTGCCATGCAGACCATGGCTGACTTAGAAGAACGTCTCGGCAGTGCCGCTGCTGCCCGCAAGGTTATTGGAAACTTGAATAATATGGTTGCTCTGCGTACTAAAGACGGATTAACCAGAGACGTCTTTACCGAAACCATGGGCAAGACTTATATCAAGCATGTGGATACTTCCTTGTCTACTCACGCGGATAACTACAGCGGCATCCCTTCTTATAACGCCGGAGCCTCTCACAAAAGTTCTTCTAAACGTGAAGATGTTATTCCCGGAGAATATTACAGCATGCTTCCGAACTGTCAGTTCTTTGCTAACGTCAGCGGCGGCAAGCTCTATAAGCTGCGTTCTCCGATACTGATCGATGAAAACGACTACAAGGAAAATGCCTCTGAGAAGGATTCGCCTAAACCAGTTAAAACCGCGGATGAAGAAATCCGCGAAGCACTCGAACTGCTCGAGCAGGACGAAAAAGAAAAGAAGGAGCAAGCATGAACTCCAAAGCCACTCTTCTTTTCATCCTGAGCTTCATCTTCGTATACATGTGGATGCCGCTTCACTTTGACTCAGACCATTTCGAATCCAGACTTTCTGCAGAAGTCCGCCAAGTCAGTGCGGTTCTCCACAAAGATTTAGGAGACTGGGTAACACGCAATGCTTTGAAGCTCACGTCACTTAAAGAGACGACGGTTTTTCCGGAAAGCAAAGTTAGAGATAAAAGCGAAGCGTTATTCGAAGAAAAGCGCGACAACATTTGGAATATTGCCTATTTCCAAAGCCTGAGAGCTTTGACTCAATTAGCGGTTTTCCGTTTATTCATTGCCTTGGTTTGGGTTCTGGTTTTGTTGCCGGCACCTATGGCAGTGCTCGTTGACGGCTTCTTCGAAAGAAAGCTCAAATTTGAAGCCTCGGCCGCTCCTCATCCGGTTTTATACAAAGTAGCGCTTTCGGCTCCGATTTATTTAGGCGGTTTCTTTGCCTTATCGCTGATTTGGCCTTACCCGGCTTACGTCTGGCTCATTCAAGGCGCCTTTGTCGTGTTTCTGATTGCTCTGCATACGGTCACAGCCAATTTCCATAAATTTAACTAAGTAACCGAATTCTGTTTGATTTGATGATTTCTTTGACTCACAAAATTGCCCCCGGATTAATCGGCCTTTTAATCAGTACCCTCCAGCCGGTCTTTGCCGATTGCTTTGATATCCACGGCCGAAACTTCGGCGTAGCGCCTGACCTTCTTCGTGCAATTGCTCTGACGGAGTCTTCCGGCAACCCGTCTGCGCTTGCAGGACCTAAATGTTCTCAGGATATAGGCCTGATGCAAATCAATTCTCAATGGCTTTCTAAATGGAACCTGTCGAAATCGGAACTGCTGAGTAACGCTTGCTTAAACATTGAAATCGGCGCCCGGATTTTGAAAGACAACTTGATGCGTTTTGATAATCCGTGGGAGGCGGTCGGAGCTTATAACGCCGGCTGTTCAAGACTCAAAGGACAAGACTGTACGAATGCCAGACAAAAGTATGCCTGGAAAGTTTTTAAAAATCTTCAGTCTTTAGACGACAAGACCCGGGAGAAGCTTAAAGCCGTCGCTTCTTAGAACCCTTTTTACCAGTTTTTCTCTTCTCAGGACGCTTTAACAGGGGCGCCCTTAGGGAAGGCTTTTCTAAAAATCCTGTTAATTCACTATTTAAGGAGTTTTCTTCATGAAAAAACTTAACACAGCAACATTGAAATCCGTCGGCGCCTGCGCCCTCTTCTTCGCCGCTTCCGTTGCTTTTGCAGCTAACGGCGACACTGACTTCCAAGACCTTTACACCAAGCTTCAGGGCTGGTCCCAAGGCACTTTGGGCCGTTCCATCTCTTTGATGTTCTTATTGGTTGGCCTTGGCGTCGGTGTTATTCGCGGCTCCATCATGGGCGCTGTTGTCTGCGTTGCCGCAGCCATGGCTTTGTTCATTGGACCTGACATCATCGACAACATCTTCACCGGATTGATCTAATAAACCCGGGAGGCGCCTACGCCTCCTTGGGTCATCCCAACTCATATGCATTACTCAGAAGATAAATCTCACTTGATTCCTAAAAGGCTTGATGCCCCGCCTCGATTTCTTTTATGGGATTTCGACACGGTCGCTGCCGGATTTGCCGGTATTGGCATCGGCATTATTGCCAACAATATGCCCTTAGGACTTCTCTTTTCCATTGCTTTTGTTTGGGCATGGGTAAGAACAAAAGCAGGAAGACATCCGGCTTACGGATTCCACTTCCTCTATTGGCATCTTCCCATGAATCCGTTTAAACGTATGCCGGCTTCTGCCCGCAGAACATTTATTGGTTAATTTGTTATGAACATCCATGAATACACATCCGAGCTTGCGAGCCGTTTGGCCGTCAGAAAGTTCTTCATCTACGCCTTTGCTGCAAGCCTCGGAGTCAACCTCATCTTGGCCGGAGGCATCGTAGCAATGGAAGATAAAAGCCGGGTCGTCGTGCTTCCGGCCGAACCTTCTAAATCCTTTTGGATGGACGATAAAACCGTCTCTCCCGAATACCTCGAACAAATGAGTTCTTACTTAGTTCAGTTGGCTCTTAACAATTCTCCGGAAACTTTTGAGCACAACATGACTCAGCTTCTTAAATACGCGGACCCCGAAAAACGCGGCGACATCGAACTCATGCTGCTAAAGCAGGGACGCCAAATGAAAAGCTCCAACTCCTCGACTTCCTTTATTCCGCAGTCTGTTGAAGTTCTTCCCCGCTCTATGAAAGTTGCCGTCTCCGGCAATGTCCGTCAATTCATCGGCAACGTGCTTACATCCACCACACAGAAGTGCTGGACGCTTCAGTTCCGTTATGCCGGAACACGTCTTTGGGTTCAAAGCATGCATGAAACCAACTGCAAAAAGCCTTTTGAGAATTCTTCTAAGAAGGAGGCTTAAACATGACTAAAACTTCATTAAAACTGATCTTAGCTTTTACTGCCGCCTTGTCTTTACAGGCGCTTGCCGCTAAAGAAATTCCGCCGGGGTTTGACTTTGATGAAACCGTCCCGAACACGGCACAAGCCTCTTCCAAGCTCAAGAATCTTGGAGATGCCCGTTATGCGCCGATTTCTATGCGCCAGGCAAACAGAATCTCCGTTAAAAACGGCAGAATCCTCCGCTATGTCTCGGACCCTCAGGCAATTGACATTAAACATGACGAACCGACCGGATCTTTATTTGCCGTTCCGTTGACCAGAGAAAGCACAAACTTGTTTGTAATGACTGAATCCGGTCAAACCCATTCTTTAGTGCTGACACCCACGGAAAAACTTTCCGGCCAAAACTTAGAAATCGAAGAAGCCCGCAGTTTGAACTCTTCTGCAAATGCGGCAGCCGGAACTTCTCATCCGGCAGAAGAAAGAATCCAAAAGCTTTTTAGAGGACTCACAACAATAGTCAATGAGCCTTCTAAAAAACTATCTGCATCCAAAATGATTCGTGATTCTTTAACGGCCGTCCCGGTTCGTTATTGGGACACTGCCGGACTCAGGCTGGAACTCTGGACGCTGGAAAACACAGGCTCTGCGCCCGCTCCGATCGAAGAGTCCCGCTTCTGGCAAAAGAATGTAGCTGCTATCGGCGTAGATAAAGCCTCTCTTTCTTCCAAAGAAAAAACAGATCTTTGGATTGTCCGCATGGGAGATTTCCAATGATTGGCTATACACCTCAAAGCGCAGCAGCCCGCAAAACGCTTTTTAAGCAATGGAAAGTGCTTGCTCTTGCCTTAGTCGGCTGTGGGCTCGTCGTCTTTCTTTTTATGCATTTCACCGGTAAAGATACCGTTCCTAAAGAACGCAAAGAAACACCGACCAAATTCGAAATCACGCCGAATGAAACGGACGTGGAACGCTACAAGGCTCTTTATGATGAAAGACTTCAGAACCTCGAGGGTTCTTTAAAAGAAGCAGCAACTCGAGAAAAGCACTTTACTAAAGAATTAGAGCGCTTAAAGGAAGAACTCCATAAAAGACAAGCGGAAGAAATCCGTGCACCAAAAGCCGTTTCCAATTTTTCTCAGGACGGCTGGCCT
>OGKG01001815.1_pt1 | contig 24300 bp, 24 predicted proteins | sample 1572201 | NCBI WGS metagenome assembly OGKG01 (sample SAMEA2582146, study PRJEB24529) | metagenome | biome: Human gut stool | place: China | collected 2011 | reverse complement strand
GCATTTTTAAGCATTAGATGCCACTTCCCGATGTCGTATCGGGTCTACTCCTAAGCGGTAGGTCGCCAGTTCGATTCTGGCCGGGATCACCAGTAACCATGCGGTTTTCCAGATTTTGGAAAACCGCTTTTTTCATTTCCGCACCTTATTGACACCTTATTTTCAAATTCTGATGAAAATAAGGTGTTTTTTTATTTGAAGCACCTTCTTGAAATACTTATTTTCACAGGATTTCAGTGTTGTAACTGAATGCAGTAGATGAATGTTTTGGTGAATTTGAAGATAGCTTTTCATCGAGCAGAAGGAAGAAGATGACAGCATATCTATATCTGCAAAAGATAAATATATGGTGGTAAATTAATTGGTGCAGCGTGGTGCAGACTAATTTAGTATTATTATAGAGATTTGCAGAATGCGATGAATACTAGCTTTGCTGATGGTGCAGTATTCTGTGGTGTAATAAGTGGTGCAGATAAAATAAAATATATGCGTTTAGTAATGGAGCTGTTAATGAAAGGGGGATAAAACAATAAAATATAGAATGGGAAAATATATATGAGTGGCATTGTAAAAAGGCTCATTACTATGAAGAAAAATGCAGTTCTGTATGTATATCAGAGAGGATATACAGGGAGTTATGGTGTCATATGCTACGATATGGCATTAGACGTGAGCGTTTGTAACAAAATAAAATGATACAAACACGTAACTAATTTACGGAAAGGAGCTTGGTTGAAATGAATGATTTAGCGAAAACCAGCAAACCGAATTTTTTACGTGCTAAGGATGTTGCTACATACTTTTTTGATGGAAAAATAAGTTATGCAAGAGTACTTGCACTTACAAAGGATGGAAAGCTGCCAGCTACTAGAATTGGCAAGTGCTATTACTATACGCAGGAAGCTTTGGTTGAGTGGGCAGAAAAGAATATGGGAACACCAGCTTGGAATGGCATCAAGTAAAAATATTTAAATGGAGAAGGATTGCAGAATGTGTAGTTCTTCTCCTGTTTTATATATGTAACAAAATGAAAAATCAAATTTACAGGAGGTATAAATTATGGCAGGGTCAATGGTAAGCAAAGGGAATAATAAGTGGGAATTAAGAGTATCTAATGGCTACGATGAACAACATAAGCAGCGTAGATTCACAAAAACTATATATGCAACGACGAAAAAGAAAGCGTCAATAGAGTTAGCTGCTTTTGTTTTGGAGGTTACCGGCAAGCTGAATGTCGACAAGCCTGTCACGTTTAAGGAGTTTGTTGATTATTGGAAGCAAAAGCATAGTTGCAGGGTGGGAACTATAACTATGGTTAACTACGAGCAGATGCTGAATGACAGGTTGTTACCTGCGTTTGGATTTAAGAAAATGGATAAAATTACCGATGCGGATATTTTGCGCTTTATGCAGAGTCTTAGTAGTGCTAATATGCGTTTGGATAGTAAGAATGAGAAAAAATTATCTAGTGTTACAATTATGAAGCACTTTAAGCTGCTGAATCTTATCTTTAATAAGGCTTGCGCATGGAAATATTTGGCAAAGAATCCATGTGATGCTGTATCTCGTGATTTATTGATAAAAGCAGAATCAACGCATTATCCAATCTGGGATAGTGAAACGCTACGTAAAGCAATGAAAATCATAGAGGATATGCCGCATAATTTAAGCAATCAAAAAAATAGGCTGATGTTTTATATTGCGCTGACGACTGGAGCGAGGAAAGGAGAATTTTTAGGCTTGTCGTGGGATCGTGTAGATTTAGAGCGTCGAGAGCTGAAAATAACAGAAGCAATGAAGTATGTTAATGGTCGAAAACCATTTTTAGGGACTCCGAAAACGGATGCTTCTGTACGGACGCTATATTTTGACGATTTTCTCAAGCAATTATTTTTGGAGTATAAGGCATTGCTTGACGAATGGCTTAACAAGAATAGAATAACAAATCCGCAGAATTTGGTTTTTATATCAAGAAATGCTAATGAACAGAATGAAGCTGTGCCAGTTAATGGGGACAGCTTTTATTTATGGCTGAAAAGGTTTTGTAAAAAGCATAATTTGCCGAGAATAGCAGTACATTCGCTTCGAGCTATGGCTGCTACTAATGCTTTGATTAGCGGGATGTCTTTAAATATGGTACAGGCTATGCTTGGGCATACCAATATTTCGACGACATCAATATATTTACGTGATGTGCAGGATGAACGTAAGAAGGTGACCAATCTATTATCAAAGCATTTTGCTGATTTAAGAAAAGAATAAGATTAAAGGCATATCTCCCGCAAGTGTAGTATAATTAAAAGAAATACTTATACTTGTGGGAGGTATTCTTGCTATGAACCATTTAACTAACGATGATAAGGAAAAGCTACTTTCTCAAATGGAAAAGATGGATTATGTAACAAGCTATGATATGATGCAGCGTAAGGGGACTATGTATCAGGTTAAGAATAGACAGCCGCGAAAGATACTAAAAATAAGAAAGTGTTACTGTGAAAAGAATTTTCGGAATGGATTTTATGAATTAGTATTTCGTTATATATCTTATAAATGTTTTGGCAGTATGAATGTTTCTCCGTGTGCTGTTCAGCAATGCTGGCAGATAGGAAGTTTTTTTGATAGAAAACAATTGGAAATATGTAGAGACCTTGATGAAATTGTACCAAAATACAAGTTCATTAATAACAGTCAAGAGCTAATGGAGGATAAATTTATAAATGGAATATATTCAAGATTATTAGTAGAATGGGAAAATCTTTGTGTAAGATGCAATGCGGAGTGCAAACTAGGGATGATAGCAACTTCTGGTATAAATAATATCGTTTATATATTTGAAGATAATTTTGTTGTTTACAACAAAATTAGTAATGCTTATATTGCTAGTGATAATAGGAGCTTACGTTATATATTTGGTGATTATTTAAAGCGTATTAGATTAAACGTTGGAGATAGTATCGATGAAAGTGATGTTATTAGTGATATATTAAAAAGCTTAGAAGGCATCCGAAATGGCTTCTTTAATAAATTGATTGAATATAACTATGTAGATGTAATATCTTTTGCAAAAAATCACATCATAGACAGATTAGAGCAATTTCATTGCGGGAAAAATACTGCTGAAAATTTACAAAACCTTAATAATGAAGTTTTCTTTAATGAAAATAGAAAGATGCGAAGGGGGTATCTTAACGAGTTTCTAACTTGGGGTGCAAGTGCTGAATGTGCTTTTTTACTAAATACGCTGTTTTTAATTACTGATGGCTATAAAGAGAAATTTGATGATTTAGCGAAGATAATAGCAGAAATTGTTATAGGACCAAGGTTAAACAAAGAATTTGAGATAAATATTCCGCAAGCTTCGTTAATTAAAACGAATAATACAACATTTATAAAAGATTTTTTGCTGAATATATTTGGGGCTTTGGGGCCAAATAGCAGAGAGTGTGGTGTAACACAATATTCTGCAGCAGAATTATCTAATAAAAATATGACTGGAAAGTTTATAGAAGATAAGCTTTATTCCAGATATTTAAATATCACTAATAAGTTGAATTTCAATAACTCTGCTGAGTGTGAAAAATATCTTTTTGATTTGATTAATGGTAAAGTCGTTAAGGGGAAAAATGAATATTTAGGTGAGCAGAAAATCAGTTCTTCGATGTACTATGTTTTTTTGGCATCAGGTGAGAATGATATTTCTAAATTTACTTCAAATCACTGCAATATAATTGAATTAGGAAATAGTTTGCCTAAAAATATTGAGTTCTTAGCTAAATGTACTGGTGAGAAAGGAGACTTTTACAGAACTCTCAATATCTATGAAATCAAATTTATGTTAGTACATGTAGCAAACTATGGTTTAAAATTAATTTTAAAAGAACAACAAGAAAATACAAATAGCAAATCTTATCGTGAAGTAATAAAAGCACCAGTAGGATTTTTTATAGAAAAATGCTGTACCGTTATTGATAATATAGAGGAAGGCACAAAGCCTAATGCTTCCAATGCTACTGGTATGCCGACTTTTACAGCAGCGTACAATCTTTTTTATAAAATAGCTAATGATATTTATAGCAATCGGAAATTTGATAAAAATATAGAAACAGAAGAGGGTTTTGTAGGTAAAATTATTAAGGATAGAGGTAATGATGTTCGCGAACGAGATTTACAAAATGGATATAGTGAAGATGAGGTACTAAAAAATGGCAGTAAATCTAATCATTGCTTAGGAATTATTGTAAAACCAAAAGAAGAAATAAAAAATATAGCATTAAAGTATAAGGAAAGTTTGCAACATAATATGCAAGAATGGAGTAAAAAAGAATTTGTTGATTTTATGATACAATTAAACCAGAGCTATAAATGGATGTGGTAATATTGCTTGAAAATAAATTACCCCTTGGCAGTCCAATGCCAAGGGGGTGTAGTAGTATCCAATATATTATTTTAGATACGGAAGCAGCTTTTCTATCGGACGTTATTTTGTTTTAAGCTCATTGCCATTCACCATCCTTCAGCATATTCTGCAAGTATGGGTCTGCGCCGTAACGTCCTTCAAGATACTGTTTGTCATAAGCTGCGGTATTGTTGATACGCTCGTTGTTTTCTTTGCGGATCTCATCATGCAGTACAGAAAGGTAATAGCGGTATTCATAACCATTGGTGCGAAAGTAAAGCTCTTAGTTGATGAGTTTGTCGCGCATAATCAAACTGAAACCATATCTTTGCAACAATTCATTTATCTTGCTCTTTAGGTAAGCTGTGTCCTGCCAGTCAAGATGTAATTTGTGTCCGTCAAGATAAGATACAGAGTTTAAGATAAAATGTGTATGAAGATTATCTGTGTTACCATGTACAGCGTAGGCAATCTGGCAGTGTGTATAATTGTAAAGCAGCCATGCAGCTTCTTGACATAAGCAAATGAAATCTGTTTGCCGTTCTGATTCTTCTTCGTTGAGGGATAACGTGATTTGCTTGTACTGTACGCCGGCAGTTTTGCAATTCAGGAGTTTGATTATCATCATATCGTATAATGGATTTGTATTAATAGCATAAAGCGCATCTGTAAATAATATTTGGTTATCGTGGACAGTGGCATCACTGATATAATCAAGCATACCTTTCAGCGTGTATTGTTCATGAGGTTCAATTTTAAAGATTGCCATTTCTGATTCCTCCTAAAGCTTGCAACAATAAGTTTTGAATATTATTGAATGTATTATTCGCTTGCTGCAGTTGCTCGATTGCTAAACCATTATTGCCTTGGCGGATGCACATATTAACAGTATTAAGCTGTTGGCTTACTACTGCGAGTTCTTTGGCAATGAGAGTACCGTTTTGAATTATAGGTAAATGATTATTACTGATTAATGATTCAAACAAAGCTCCTTGGGGAAGTCCGGTTTCTGTTTGCAGCTTTGTAAAGCTTGCTTTTGTTTCTGGTGATACTCGAAAGCTTAATCGTTCAGTTTTCTTCTCTTGAGATTTACGCTGTTTGTTGTCATATTTGTTGTGAACTTGTTTTTCAATAGCAGATTTTGGCATTTGAAGCACCTCCGATTAGTTTTGCTGTACAGATGCGTAACTAGTTAAAGAACTATTCTGTTAATTATAGTTTCGGATTATGGTATAGAAGACAACACTCATATCTTGATACTTCTTGTTTCTTACTTCACTATAGCTTACATATGGATATATCCTATATAACTACCTATGTCACCGCATCTTTTATCTGGATTACTATATATGTTATTAAAAGATATAAAATAAAATCATATAAACTTAAACTAGCTTGTTTGCTATCAATCTAACTAACATATATGTAATTAATTTTCGGAGGTGGCTATAATGAATAAAATAGCTTTACGTGTTACAGATGCTGCATATGCTTTGAGCTGCAGCTCTGGTGTAATTTATAAACTGATTAGGACTGGTAAAGTGGAGTATTATAAAAGAGGAAGAGATTATTTTATTACGTACACAAGCTTAGTAGCTTATGCTGAGCGTATGGCATCTCATAAGAAATTATAACTGTTTATTGCTTAACATATTGTATTAGTGTAGTTTTGAAAACTATGCGCTGTATAGTTATATAGGAATGCTAACATATGATGTAAACAAGTCACTTGTTAGAAAATAATCTGCGAAAGGAGTGCGTAATAATGTTTGAGGAATATGGTGATATGTTAAGCATAGATGATGTTATGGAGATGTTGGGCATAGGGCGTAACAGCGTATATGAGCTTTTAAACATCGGAGAGCTGAAAGGCTTTCGCATCAAAGGTAAATGGAAGATAACCAAACGAGCTGTGGTTGAATATATTACAGTAAAGTCAGGGTTCAGTAAGTAGTTTTGTCATAGTCTTTCTTTTCAATGATATATTATTATGGTGTATGAGCCTGTGAATATATCACAGTGCCCTTGCAAAGGAACATAGGAACATAAGATTGACCGCTGGTAGCAATACTAGTGGTTATTTTTATGTGCCGAAAATCCTAGGAGCACGCTTGAACTGACGTGAGCCTATTTATCATATACACCAAATCTATATCAAAAAATTAGGAGGAATACAAAATGAAACAAGGAATCAAAACTATTCAAAATCTTTATGAGGAACTGGAACGTCAGCGTGAAGCACGTCAAGACCTGATTGCAGATACACGCAGTCTTAAAGTAAACAGTACTAATGGTGTGACGATGATGAGTGTTGCTACTGGTGATGACGTACTTTCTTATCGCTTGGGAGAGATTGCGCACCGCCAGCTTGCAGAACGCCTTGGAATTCCCTATAAGTATTATGAGCGTATGCGTACAGAATATCCTGTGCTGCTCGATGAAAATGTTAATGGCTGGCTGATGAAGAATCCTGAAAAGCGTATGCTGCGTACTTTGGATAGCAGGCTCAGAGCATTTTTAAGTGACCGCTATCGCAGGTTAGATAATCTGGAGCTTGTAGACCATGTATTGCCTGTAATTTCACAGATGAAAGGCTGCGAGGTGGTGAGCGCAGATATTACGGAAACTCACTTGTATCTGAAGGTTATTAATAAAACCATGAAAACCGAAATCGTACCTGGCGATATCGTGCAGGCAGGCTTTGTGGTTTCTAACAGTGAGATTGGCTTAGGAGCATTGAAGGTTGAGCCTTTGGTATATCGCCTGATTTGCAAAAACGGTATGATTAGCAAAGACTATGCGCATAAGAAGTATCATACCGGAAGACAGGTTGAAGACACGGATAATGCGTATGAACTGTATTCTGATGAAACATTGGCTGCTGACGACAAGGCATATTTTATGAAAGTGCAGGATATTGTCAGTGCGGCGGTAGATGAAGCTAAGTTCAATCTTACTGTAGATAAGCTGCGCAGTGCGATGCGAATTGTAACGGGCGAAAATCCTGTGCAGACAGTAGAAGTATTGGGTGACAGGTATGTCTTAAATAAGCTTGAACGTGCGTCTATCCTGCGCCATTTTATTATGGGTAACGATTTTTCACATTTCGGCTTGGTAAACGCTGTTACCCGCAGCTCGCAAGATGTAGCTGATTATAACCGTGCTACTGAGCTGGAACGTATAGGTGGAACACTTCTTGATGAGGGGGTGGACAGAGCTGCGAAAAAGGGGTTACTGCTTTTACCTGCTGCTGCATAAAAATGGAAAGGCAGACAGCTCGCTTAGGGCTGTCTGCAAAATTTTAAGGAGGATTTGATGATGGCTAATGAGTGCAATAATATGGTGTGGTTTTATAGCCGGGATAAAAAGCTGCTCCAGAGCTTCTTTAACAAATTTCGTGCGTGTCATGATGATTTGTATGCTTCATATATCTATCAGCTGTTTTTAGCACATGGTTATCAAGATGTAGAGCTAGAGAATATTGACAAAGGCGACCTGATTGTAGATTGTGATGGAGTTATCAGCAAACAGGACAGCTTTTACTTCTTTCAGGCAGAAACGGAAACTGCATGGACTCCGAATGTGGAAAGTCTGCAAAAGCTTTTGTATGAAAGATATAAAGATAAAATCAAGCTGATCTATTTTGCCGATGCATCCGAAGACGGAATTTACATTACTAATGATTACAATGGCGTGTTTGTAAATGAGCAGTACAAGCTGGATTATGCTGAAGATGGTGAATCGACAGTGGAATACTTCAAAACCTATGATGACTTACTGGAGTATATCAGGTACTTTCTTAGTAAAACAGTAAGCAGTTTAGATGATTTTCCGACTATGGAAAGAAAAATTATGAGGAACTTAAAAGCAGATGCGTATTGCTATATTACTCATGTGAAATATGATTACGAACTGAAAGAAAGGAGTGCTGCGTGATGCCTGCTACCAAATTTATCTGCCCTGACGGGAGCAGTATACCTGTTTTAAAGTGCCTTAATCAGTGTCCTCATGCTGAAAGATGTATGTTTTTGCCTACTCTTAGGGCTGTTGCAGCAGCTTTGGATAGAAAGCTGCCAAAAGCTACGGTAACGGAATTGCTTTGTGGCACGAGAGAAACTTATCTCAAGCAAACTACGGAGTATGCAGTTAATCCACAGCAGCAGCTCTACGCCCTTCATGGCACCGCTGTACATACTATCAATGAAGCGCATACGGAAGGCAATATGCTTAGTGAAGAACGTCTTGCTGATGATATAACTTCGGGGCAGTTTGATTTATATGGACAGATTGCCGATTACGATGATGCGACTTTAGGTGATTTTAAGGTTACATCTTCTTATAAGCTTATGCGTGCATTAGGTTATTACAAGGTAGATGTGCTGACAGGGGAAGTGTATAAGACAGGGGCGAGAAAAGGTCAGCCAAAAACACGTAAAGAATGGCGTATGGATGGTGTGAAGCATCTGTTGGATTGGGCAATTCAGCTTAACTATTATCGTATGCTGCTTGAAGCAAGAGGTTTTAAAGTAGATAGTATGAAGATACAAGCACTTTGCAGGGACTATAATCTGCGTATTGCTTCGGAACGCAATATTAGTAAGCCTGCCTATATCATTCCTATCAATAAAATTTCTGACCGTTGGGTGAAGCTTTACGTAAGCGAAAAGGCAAAGCGTTTACAAGCTGCGTTAGATAATAATGCTTTACCACCAGTATGTACAGCAAAGGAGCGTTGGCATGACAGGAAATGTCTTGGCTATTGTGCGGTTGCAGAAAACTGTCCTTATGGCAGAATGCTCAAGGAAAAGCTGCAGGTTAAGGCTGCCTAAATTTTATTTTAAGCAGGGCGTGAAATATCGTCCTGCTATTTTTTATTGCAATTATAGGAGAACAACTATGGATTTAAACTATGAAATGATGTATATTGTAAAACCTGCGGAGCAAGAAATCAGCAAGCAGGTTAATGCTAAACTTGAAAAGGTGATTGCTGATAATGGTGGACGTATTAAAGCAGTTGATTACTGGGGCGAAAGAAAGCTTGCGTATGAGATTCATGGTTTTAGCAGAGGTGTTTATGTGTTGCTTTCGTTTAAGAGTAAACAGACAGTTATCAAAGAGCTTGATCGTGTAGCGAAACTTACGGATGAAATTCTGCGTCATATGATTATCAGAAAGGGGTAGTGAATCATGGAAAATGCAAAGATTGCGAAGAAATTGGTTGCTGTTATGAGCGAGTGCAGCCATGTTGGCAAGAATGGCTTGAACAGCTATCACCAGTACAAGTATGCGACAGCAGAAGACGTTCTGTGCAAGGTGAATGAAGCACTGACAAAGAATAAGATTGCTAGTGTAGTTACGCCTGCTTTGGATTCTGTGGTTGACGTAGTGAACCTTAAAGGCAATAAGGAGCATTTGGCGACAATCAGCGTCAAGATAGAGCTTATTGATGCAGATAGCGGAGAATCAATAGTATTGCAGGGTTTTGGGTCTGGGCAGGATGCTGGAGATAAAGCGATTATGAAGGCGCAAACAGCAGCTATCAAGTATGCCTATATGATGAGTCTTTGCATTGCGACAGGTGATGATCCGGAAGCAGACAGTAAGACTGATGAAGCTGCTCTGGGTAAAGCAACAGTGCAAAAACAGGTTTTAAAGCAAAAGGGTGGTCAAGGAAAGCAAGAAATTAAACTTATCTGTGATTGCTGCGGAGCAAATATTTCTGAGAAAGTAATGCAGTATTCAATTAAAAATTTCGGCAGAGCATTGTGCATGGATTGCCAAAAGCAGACAGCTCAGGCTGCATAAGTTAATAGTGCTTAGAATAGCAGCAGGAGCGTGAAGCTTCTGCTGCTAAATTTTTTCTGCTTAAACTAATAGTAAAGTCCAGAAAGAATTGTGCAAAACATGAGCTTTTAAAATGAGGGATAATATATCTTGTAAAAGGAGTGGATGCATATGTTTGCAGTTATGGTATTAAAGTTTTATATTAGTGTGTGTTCGGAAATGTACACATTACGGAACTTATAAAAAACATGGACAAACACGTTCGGAAATGTTAGTATTAGCTTATGAGAACGTTCAACTTTTTTTAAAAACTTTTAGGAACGGAGGAGTTAGTTTGGCTAATATCGCTTATATCAGAGTCAGTGCTCAAGACCAAAATACTGGACGACAACACCAGTGTTTTGATAATGCGCATATAAATCTGGACAAGATTTTTGAAGAGAAAGTTAGCGGTAAAAATATTACCGATAGACCGCAGCTAAAGGAAATGATGGCATATTTGCGCGAAGGTGATGTTTTATACATCGAGAGCATAAGTCGCTTGGCTCGTAGCACTAGTGATTTTTTGAATATGATGAAAGCTTTGAGTGCTAAAAAAGTTAGCGTTGTTAGTATAAAAGAAAATTTCAATACGTCAACACCACAAGGAAAATTTGCTTTGACTATGTTTGCAGCCTTATATGAACTTGAAAGAGATAGTATAAAGGAGCGTCAACGTGAAGGCATTAACTTATGCCTTGCTGAAAACAGACCTTACGGAAGACCAAGGGCCAAGCTTAGCAATACATTTCCTACTAACTATAAACGTTGGAAGTCTGGTAAGATAACAGCTGTTGAATTTATGAAGCTTGAAGGTTTGGCTAAAACTACTTTTTATAAAATGGTGAAAAATTTCGAGAAGGCAAATCTAGATAGACAGATTTTGGCATAGTAAAAAGGTATATTTTTTATAAGGTGGAGAAGATTTTAGCCGTATAGGGAGGATATTTGTATGATTACAGGTGTGATTAAAAATAAGATTGATAAAATTTGGGAAGATATTTGGGCTGGTGGTCTCACTATGCCGTTTAAGGTTATAGAGCAGATTACATATCTGATGTTTATTCGTAAGCTGGATGAGAAGGAAATCGACAACGAAAAGCGAGCCAATTCATTGAGAAGACGAAATCCTAATGCCAAGGTTGAAATGATTTTTCCTCAAACTGCTTCTGGACAAGGAATGCGTTGGAGTAATTTTAAAACCGCCGATCCAGAAGTTATCTTTAATACTATAAGAATAAAGGTTTTTCCGGCTATTAGAGAAATGAAGTATGGCCAGTTGCCGGATGTCAATGAAATTGGTAAAATTATACCCATTCCTGATGATCCTAATAAAGGTCAGAGCATTCAAAGTGCATTTTCCAAATTTATGAAAGATGCGTTGTTTGAATTGCCGACACCAGAGGTTTTAGTAAAGGTTATTACTGGATTAGAGGATCTTTACCAACATGATATTGGTGAATTGGATATGCAAGGCGATCTTTATGAGTACATGTTGAGTAAAGCTGCTTCTTCGGGTACGAATGGTCAATTTCGTACGCCAAAGCATATTCGTGATATGATAGTCGCTCTTATTGATCCGAATCCTGATGATACTATTTGTGATCCTGCTTGCGGCACGGCCGGCTTTTTGATTTCGTCTGCTGAACATATTCGTGCTAAGTATGGCGAACGAATGACTGACGACCAATGGGAACGCTTTAATAGTACGACATTTTCAGGCTTTGATACGGATAATAGTATGCTGCGCATAAGTGCTATGAACTTAATGCTGCATGGCATTACCCATCCTGAGCTTGATTATAAGAACAGTGTATCCGAAAAGAACGATATTGATAGCGAATATACTGTTTGCCTGGCAAATCCTCCGTTTAAGGGTACTGTAGACGCAGAGACTATCAGCACTAGCTTAAAGGCTGTTACAAATACAAAGAAAACGGAATTGCTTTTTTTAGCGCTTTTTCTGCGTATGTTGAAAAAGGGTGGCCGCTGTGCCTGCATTGTTCCTGATGGCGTATTGTTTGGTAGCTCTAAAGCTCATAAAGCAATGCGTAAGGAACTGATAGAAAACCACGTTTTGCAGGCTGTTATTTCCATGCCATCAGGCGTATTTAAGCCATATGCAGGTGTTTCTACAGCTATTCTTGTATTTATGAAGACTGGTACTGGTGGCACTGAAAAAGTATGGTTCTATGATATGGAAGCTGATGGTTATAGCTTAGATGATAAGCGTAATGAGGTGAAGGAGAATGACATTCCTGATATTATTACTCGCTTCCATAATTTAGAAGCAGAAAAAGAGCGAGAGCGTACCGAGAAGAGCTTCTTTGTAGCGAAACAGGAAATCATTGACAATGACTATGACTTATCCATTAACAAGTATAAAAAGGTTGAGTATGTACCAGTTGAATATCCGCCGACAAGTGAGATTATGGCAGAGTTAAAAAGAATTGAAGTTGAGATTGCTAATGGGTTAAAGGAGCTGGAGGGAATGTTGTGATGGCAATTTTGGGAGAAGTGTTTAGTATAATTAGAAATGGCGCTTCTATAAAGCAAATTGATGGTGCTAATGGCTTCCCGATAACTAGGATTGAAACTATCTCTAATAGAGTTATTGATAGGAATAGACTAGGGTATGCAAATGTTTTTGACATAACGGAATATGAAAGTTATGTTTTACAATCAGGGGATATATTAATGTCACATATTAATAGTGAAAAACATTTAGGGAAAACGGCATTATATATAAAAAAAGGTAATGAAAAAATAATTCATGGTATGAATTTACTTATGCTTAGGGCAAATTCGGAAGTTATCCTACCGTTGTATGCAAAGTATTTCTTTGATTCCAACTTGTTTTTAAAACAAATACCCAATATAACTAAAAAGTCTGTTAATCAAGCCAGCTTTACTGTCACAGCTCTGAAAAAATTAGAGATTAAGATACCTCAGATGGTTGAACAAAAAAGAATTATAGATATTATGAGTAGACTTGATAATATCATTCAATATCGCAAAGATCAATTGGAAAAACTTGATCTGTTTGTCAAATCACGGTTTTATGGGGAAGTAGGTGTAGTGGCATGAGTTTTGAATTACGCAAACTAGAAGATGTATGTGATATATTAGACCATATGCGAATACCGATAACTTCAAGGGATAGAAAGGAGGGCCCATATCCTTATTATGGTGCCAATGGGATTCAAGATTATATTGACGATTTTATATTTGATGATGAATTAGTTCTTTTGGCAGAAGATGGTGGTAATTTTGGCTCAAAAGAAAAACCAATAGCTTACAGAATTTCTGGCAAAACTTGGGTTAATAACCATGCTCATGTCCTTAAGCCTAAAAATATAATAGATATTGATTATTTGTGTTACTCATTGATGTATTATGACGTTAGCGGCTTAGTAAATGGAGCTACAAGACAAAAATTAACTCAATCAGAAATGCGCAAAATCAATATTAGATATAGAAGTTTAGAAAAGCAACGTCAAATGGTTTTTAAAATTAAACTTATTTCGAATATTATTAGTAGCAGAGAACATCAACTAAGCAATTTAAATTTGCTTGTTAAGTCACGGTTTATCGAGATGTCTAAGCAATGGGGTAATGATACAACTGAGGGACCCTTGGAAGACTATTTATCGGAAATCACCTATGGATTCACCAACCCTATGCCTGATACAGATGAAGGACCTTGGAAGATCACTGCGAAAGATTTAACCAATGAGGGGATAAACTTTCAAACGGCTAGGAAGACCAAAAAGGAAGATTTTGATTTACTAACTGCAAAAAGTAAACCTATTATGGATGATATTTTAGTAACTAAAGATGGTAGCTTAGGCAGAATAGCATTAGTTAATCAGGACAATATATGTATTAATCAATCAGTAGCATTGCTTAGGTGTAACCAAAAAGTTTTACCAAAATTCTTGGCTTCATTACTAAAAATGGATGACTACCAGAATAAGATGTTGGCTGATGCTGGTGGCGTTACGATTAAGCATATTTATATTACACGCTTAGCTAAAATGGTTGTTGAAATACCGTCTTTAGAGAATCAATCAAAATGGTTGGAGTTTTTACAACAAGTCAACAAATCGAAATTGGCAATCCAGCAAAGCTTAGATGAATTGGAAACATTAAAGAAATCGCTTATGCAGCAGTATTTTGGTTAATTAGTGAAGACTTTTTACCGTCTAAATTTTAATATGTGGTTGAAGGAGGACGGTCGAAAGGATAGAGAACTAATGAACGATGAAATTATTACTCAGATTTTGAGGAAGATGTTGCCGTATTTAGAAAATGAGCAGATGAAGATTTTGCAGGAGATTTTGCAGCACTCTTTTTATGGGTTGCAGATAAGCAGGGTTGAAGGCTATATTAAGCAAGAAGAAAATGTTGAAAATAGTGAGCTACTGCAGAAGTTTATTGCTTCCAAAAGAGTGGAGGGATGTAGTGAAAAGACGCTACATTATTATGAGAGCACAATCGTTAAAATGTTTGCCTTGTTGGATAAGCATGTGTATAAAATACGGACTGATGATTTAAGGCAATACCTTGCGGATTATCAAAAGCTCAATAAGTGCAGCCAGGCTAACATAGATAATATTCGTCGAATCCTTTCTAGTTTTTTTGGATGGCTTGAGGATGAAAATTATATTCTGAAAAGTCCCGTAAGACGTATTCATAAAATAAAGACGGACAAAACAGTGAAAGAAACCTATACGGATGAAGCGCTAGAAGAATTACGTGATCATTGTACTTGTCTTAGAGATTTAGCTTTAGTTGATATGCTTGCTTCAACTGGCATGCGTGTTGGAGAACTAGTGAAACTGAATAGAGCGGATATTAATTTTGATAATAGAGAATGCATTGTCTTGGGCAAGGGCAGGAAAGAACGCCTTGTATATTTTGATGCCAGAACTAAAATTCATCTAAAATCATATCTTGCTGAACGCCAGGATGATAATGAGGCGTTGTTTGTATCGTTATTGGCTCCGCATGATAGGTTGAATATCAGTGGTGTAGAGATAAGACTACGCAAGTTAGGACGAACATTAGGGATCAATAAGGTACATCCGCATAAGTTTAGGCGTACTCTGGCTACCAAAGCCATTGATAAAGGGATGCCAATAGAACAAGTACAACGCCTGTTAGGACATTCAAAAATTGATACAACCATGGAATATGCTATGGTAAATCAGAATAATGTAAAAATATCTCATAGGAAATATATATGCTAAAAATATGATAGCTATATTACTTGTGCTACTGTTTTCAAATCACGGTTTTATGGGGAAGTAGGTGTAGTGGCATGAGTTTTGAATTACGCAAACTAGAAGATGTATGTGATATATTAGACCATATGCGAATACCGATAACTTCAAGGGATAGAAAGGAGGGCCCATATCCTTATTATGGTGCCAATGGGATTCAAGATTATATTGACGATTTTATATTTGATGATGAATTAGTTCTTTTGGCAGAAGATGGTGGTAATTTTGGCTCAAAAGAAAAACCAATAGCTTACAGAATTTCTGGCAAAACTTGGGTTAATAACCATGCTCATGTCCTTAAGCCTAAAAATATAATAGATATTGATTATTTGTGTTACTCATTGATGTATTATGACGTTAGCGGCTTAGTAAATGGAGCTACAAGACAAAAATTAACTCAATCAGAAATGCGCAAAATCAATATTAGATATAGAAGTTTAGAAAAGCAACGTCAAATGGTTTTTAAAATTAAACTTATTTCGAATATTATTAGTAGCAGAGAACATCAACTAAGCAATTTAAATTTGCTTGTTAAGTCACGGTTTATCGAGATGTCTAAGCAATGGGGTAATGATACAACTGAGGGACCCTTGGAAGACTATTTATCGGAAATCACCTATGGATTCACCAACCCTATGCCTGATACAGATGAAGGACCTTGGAAGATCACTGCGAAAGATTTAACCAATGAGGGGATAAACTTTCAAACGGCTAGGAAGACCAAAAAGGAAGATTTTGATTTACTAACTGCAAAAAGTAAACCTATTATGGATGATATTTTAGTAACTAAAGATGGTAGCTTAGGCAGAATAGCATTAGTTAATCAGGACAATATATGTATTAATCAATCAGTAGCATTGCTTAGGTGTAACCAAAAAGTTTTACCAAAATTCTTGGCTTCATTACTAAAAATGGATGACTACCAGAATAAGATGTTGGCTGATGCTGGTGGCGTTACGATTAAGCATATTTATATTACACGCTTAGCTAAAATGGTTGTTGAAATACCGTCTTTAGAGAATCAATCAAAATGGTTGGAGTTTTTACAACAAGTCAACAAATCGAAATTGGCAATCCAGCAAAGCTTAGATGAATTGGAAACATTAAAGAAATCGCTTATGCAGCAGTATTTTGGTTAATTAGTGAAGACTTTTTACCGTCTAAATTTTAATATGTGGTTGAAGGAGGACGGTCGAAAGGATAGAGAACTAATGAACGATGAAATTATTACTCAGATTTTGAGGAAGATGTTGCCGTATTTAGAAAATGAGCAGATGAAGATTTTGCAGGAGATTTTGCAGCACTCTTTTTATGGGTTGCAGATAAGCAGGGTTGAAGGCTATATTAAGCAAGAAGAAAATGTTGAAAATAGTGAGCTACTGCAGAAGTTTATTGCTTCCAAAAGAGTGGAGGGATGTAGTGAAAAGACGCTACATTATTATGAGAGCACAATCGTTAAAATGTTTGCCTTGTTGGATAAGCATGTGTATAAAATACGGACTGATGATTTAAGGCAATACCTTGCGGATTATCAAAAGCTCAATAAGTGCAGCCAGGCTAACATAGATAATATTCGTCGAATCCTTTCTAGTTTTTTTGGATGGCTTGAGGATGAAAATTATATTCTGAAAAGTCCCGTAAGACGTATTCATAAAATAAAGACGGACAAAACAGTGAAAGAAACCTATACGGATGAAGCGCTAGAAGAATTACGTGATCATTGTACTTGTCTTAGAGATTTAGCTTTAGTTGATATGCTTGCTTCAACTGGCATGCGTGTTGGAGAACTAGTGAAACTGAATAGAGCGGATATTAATTTTGATAATAGAGAATGCATTGTCTTGGGCAAGGGCAGGAAAGAACGCCTTGTATATTTTGATGCCAGAACTAAAATTCATCTAAAATCATATCTTGCTGAACGCCAGGATGATAATGAGGCGTTGTTTGTATCGTTATTGGCTCCGCATGATAGGTTGAATATCAGTGGTGTAGAGATAAGACTACGCAAGTTAGGACGAACATTAGGGATCAATAAGGTACATCCGCATAAGTTTAGGCGTACTCTGGCTACCAAAGCCATTGATAAAGGGATGCCAATAGAACAAGTACAACGCCTGTTAGGACATTCAAAAATTGATACAACCATGGAATATGCTATGGTAAATCAGAATAATGTAAAAATATCTCATAGGAAATATATATGCTAAAAATATGATAGCTATATTACTTGTGCTACTGTTTTCAAATCACGGTTTGTCGAGTTGTTTTTGCAAGCTAATGAGAGTTTTCCTAAGAAAAAATTAGGGGAATGCACTGTTATTAATCCTAAAAAGAGTATGGATACTAGATTAAAGGAAGACTTAATAGTTTCATTTGTCCCAATGGCTTCTGTAGGCGAAGATGGTTCTATCGATACATCTGAAAAAAAGCTATATCGTGAAGTGAAAAGTGGATTTACTTATTTTATAGAAGGAGATGTTCTTTTTGCTAAGATTACACCTTGTATGGAAAATGGGAAAGGAGCAGTAGCTATTAATTTATACAATGGCATTGGGTTTGGCTCAACAGAATTTCATGTAATTAGACCACTTGAAGGGTTCACTAATCCTGTATGGCTATACAATTTGTCTGTTTCAAAAAAATTTAGGCTTGAAGCAGAAGCTAATATGACTGGTAGTGCTGGGCAAAAGAGAACACCAGCTTCTTTTCTACAGAATTATGAAATAAAGTTGCCACCAATCGAACTCCAAAACCAATTTGCTGACTTTGCTGAACAAGTCGACAAATCGAAATTTGTTGTTACTGCTAAATTTCAATAAACTAGAAACTCTTAAAAATTTACTTATAAAGCAATACTTTAACTAATAAGGGGATGACAATATGGCTAATTTCTCATTTTTAGAAGGACAGAAAAACTACAAAATGTTTGCTTCAGCAGCTATCGAAGCAGAAAAAGTTTATACTTCTAGTCCTGCTATGTGTGCTATTGGCTGCCGGAAGGCTTTAGAATTGGCTGTGAAGTGGGTTTATGCAGTAGATAAGACCATAGATATGCCTTATCGCGATAATCTGCAGTCTTTGATTCATGAGCCTTCATTCAAAGACGCTTTAGGCGAGGATACCTGGAAGAAGTTGCCTTATATTATTAAGCTTGGAAATTTAGCTGTACATACAGGGAAAAATGTTAGTCCGCAAGAGGGAATTTTCAGTTTGAAGGGCTTATTTGAGTTGGTTCAATGGATTGATTACTGTTACGGAGACAAATATGAGGAACGTACTTTTAACGAACAAGATGTTCCTAGTCAACATGTTGAGCTGGATATTGAAAAAATTAAAAAGCAAGAAAGCCTGGTTGTAGCTAAAGACGCACAGATTAAGGCTATGGAGCAGAAACTTGCTGACATGGCTGATGCCCTTGCTAAAGCTAAAGCAACTAATGTAGAGCAACGCAGCTTCAGCTCTGAGGGAATTTCGGAGTATGAAACACGTAAGCGCTATATTGATTTAGATCTTAAGCTGATGGGCTGGACCTTTAAAGGAGAAGCTGGATATAACGTAGTAGAAGAATATGAAGTCAATGATATGACTAATGTTCTTGGGCAGAAAGGCTTTGTAGATTATCTGCTTTTTGGTGATAATGGCTTACCTTTAGCTGTAGTTGAAGCCAAAAGAACTTCTTTAGATCCGAAAAAAGGCAAGAAGCAAGCTGAACTTTATGCTGATTGTATTGAAAGAAAGTTTAAACGCAGACCTTTTATCTTCTATACTAATGGCTTTGAAACCTATTTTTGGGATGATGTGTCAATGCCGGAGAGGTTAGTAAGCTCTGTCTTTAGTAAAGAAGATCTGGAAAAGCTTATGAATCGTCGTTCGTCAGCGGTCGATCCAGGAACAATCCAAATTGATGAAAATATTAGTGGACGACATTATCAGATAGAGGCAATCCGTGCCGTCTGTGACGGATTACGCAATAAAAGTCGAAGACATTTACTTGTAATGGCTACTGGTACAGGTAAAACTAGAACTGCTGCCAGCTTGACGGATGTTATGTCTAAAGCTGGACAGGTTACCAATGTACTGTTTTTGGCTGACCGTAGAGCTTTGGTTAGACAGGCTAGGGATGCCTTTAAAGATTATTTACCTAAAATGCCGCTGTGTAATTTATGCGAGAATAAGCAGGACTTTAACTCCAGGATAGTATTTTCTACGTACCCGACTATGCTGGGTGCTATTGATGATACAAAATCAAAGAATGGTAGCCTTTTATATACACCGGCACATTTTGATATGATAATTATTGATGAAGCGCACCGCAGTATTTTCAAAAAATACAAGGTTATCTTTGACTATTTTGATGCAATCCTGGTTGGATTGACAGCCACGCCAAAGACCGAAGTAGATAAAAATACCTATGAGTTCTTTCAAATGGAAGATAACGTACCGACATTTGCTTATGAATATGATACAGCAGTAGAAGAAGGCTATCTTGTGCCTTATTATAACTACGAGGTAAAATCAAAGTTTGTAAGCGAAGGTATTGATTATGATCAGCTGTCAGATGATGATAAAAAGCGTTATGAGGAAGATTTTACCGAAGATGGGACTAATGATATGCCTGAATATATTGCCGAAGGGTTAATAAATAAAATAGTATTTAACCGTGGTACTGTTGATAGGTGTATTACTGATCTTATGGAGCGAGGTATTAAAATCAACGGTGGAGATAAGCTGGGCAAGAGTATTATTTTTGCTGCCACAAAAGAACATGCAAGATATATAGTTGAGCGTTTTGACAAATTATATCCACAATATGCTGGACATTTTGCTTCTGTTGTAGTATGTGAGGATGATTACGCACAGAGCATTATTGATGACTTTAAAGTGCCCGATAAGAATCCTTTTATTGCGGTATCTGTTGATATGATGGACACAGGTATAGATGTTCCTGAGCTTGTAAATCTTGTGTTTTTCAAAAAAGTTCACAGCAAAACTAAATTTTGGCAGATGATTGGTCGTGGTACTCGGCTTTGTGAAAATTTGAACTGTGTAGATTCCAAAAATGGGGAGTATGAAGACAAAAAGTATTTCTTTATCTTCGATTATGGGCAGAATTTTGAGTTCTTCAGAGCTAAAAAGAATGGCGTTGAGGGCAACAAGATTATATCGTTAACTGAAAGCATCTTCATTAAACAGATAACGTTGATAAAAGCAATGCAGGAGCCTGTCTTTGGTGAAGAAAAGTATCAGGCGTTTAGGAATGAGCTTATTGATATTGTTGTTGGGCAGATACTAGCGCTTAATAAGCAGTCTGTGGTTGTGCGCTTGAAGCGTAGATATGTAGAGGCCTATAACAGTAAAGAGGCGTTCCAGTGCCTTAGCAGTGAAGCTGTTGGAGAGCTTTGCAAAGAGATTGCGCCATTAGTATATAATGAAGAACAAGATGAGTACGCAAAACGCTTTGACAACTTCATGTATGGCTTGATGATAGCATTTATTGAAAAACGTAGCTCTTTTAATACTTGTAAAAATCAGCTAACAAAGACAGCGGAAATGTTAGAGGGAAAGTCTGGCATACCTCAAGTTAAGAATAAGTTGCCTGAAATTAAGTTGATTCAGAGCGATGAATACTGGAAGGCTAATGACATTTTGCTGTTTGAGAATACGAGAAAAGAACTGCGTGACCTTATTCAGCTGCTGTATGATGGTAGGAAAACTAAAATAATCAAAACAGTTCTTACTGATCCTATTGTGGAGACGAAGGAAGGGGAAGTACTGCCCATAGTACAGGATTTTGAGAACTATAAGAAAAAAGTGAACCGTTATATCGAAGAAAACAAAGATAGCCTGGCTATTTTCAAGCTTACGCATAATAAACCAATTACTGATGCGGAATTACATGGTTTGCAGAATGTTTTTCTAAAGCAATTAGGAAATGAAGCAGATTATAAGAGAGAGTTTAAGGATACACCTATTGGTATTTTGGTTCGCAATATAGCTGGTATGGATAAGGAGTCAGTTAGGGATGCTTTTACAAGCTTCATCAATAGCCAAAAGCTTAACCAGAATCAAATAGTGTTTGTAGAGAAACTGATTGATTATGTTTGTGCTAATGGATATGTAAAAACAGATGAAGTATTAGAAAAAGCGCCTTTTGACAAGCCCAAGACAATATACAATATTTTCGAAGGACCGCAGCTCGATGAAATCTTCGATATTATTGATAGCTTCAAGAAGACTGCGATGGTAGAAGATATTGCCGGTTGATGTGAAATGCGGAGATAGTATACAATTTACTATACAACAACAGCTTAAAACGTATGGAAAAGGTGGAGGGAATAAACAATTTGGATGCTATCTTGATGAAAAAAATCGGTAGATTGTATGATGAAGTTGCTAACCTAGTTAATACTTTTACTGATGTGTATAAGCTGATGGAAAGATTGCTATGAATAAGGTGGTTTTCTTTCTGTTGGTTTTGTGTTGTTCTGTGCGTGTAACCTACTCCAGTTTTGGGTTTTATAGAAAAAACGTGGGTAGATGTGGCTTGGTACAAGTACGCATGGAACTCCTTGAAATGTATTGTAAAATATGCTATTATTATTTCGTAAAACGCGAACAAATGAAAGGCGGGTGAGGAAATGATCGTTTTAAACCTTCAGTTAAATGGTGTCTATGGATTTAATAATTTCAACATCAATTTTACTTATCCCAAAAAGATTGTTAATTCAATTATTGAAGATGAATTTTTGGATGGACGCGAACGCTTTCGCTATAAAAAGGCTGTTATTTTAATGGGAGCGAATGCTACAGGCAAAACTAGTCTTGGTAAGGCGTTGGTCAGAATTTTTACTTATATGACAACTAGCAATCCGCTTCTGCTTTGTGAGATGGTAGCTGGTGAAAAAGGTTCGTTTTCCATTGATTTTGTAAATGGAGATTATCGTTTGCAGCGACTGGCTGCTGAAATTATTCCAAGTACAAATGAGGTGAATATTCAATATAAGGATGCTGAAATTGGTACGTTTGATTCTTATGAAAAGTGCGCCAGCAAATTGAAAGATCGTACAGCAGAAGCAACGAAAACGCCTGCTTCACTGAAAAAACTGGTTGGGGATATTCGTTATAGATTTGCCTATCCAGAGATTGAGAAAACCTTGAAGCTTACGGGAGCTAATAAGGCTATCTTGCTCAAAACACTTCATGCGGTAATTGGAACGCTTGACCCAACGCTTCAAGATGTAAGAATATCGAAGGATTTGAAGGATACATTTATTATTCGTCGTGGAGGTACGGAAATCATTATTCAGGAGGGAAGGCTTCTGAATCGAGAGGTTCTTTCTAGCGGAACAGCAGATGGGATTGATGTAGCAATGTTTCTTGCAGCTATTATTGCAAGGGAGAGTACTTTCTATTATTGTGACGAACATTTTTCTTATATTCAGAGCGATATTGAAAAAAGAATTTTTGGTATTATGTTGGATAGGCTTGGTAATAATGAGCAGTTGATTTTTACCACGCATAATACAGATATGCTGGATTTGAATCTTCCTAAGCATAGCTATATATTTTTGAGAAAACAACAGGAAGATGGTATTTATAATGTGTCAGCTATTTCTGCTTCGGAGGTATTAAAGCGTAATACTGATTCTATACGAAATGCTGTAGAAAATGATATATTTGCTTCGCTGCCGCAGGATTCACTCTTAGATGAGCTGGAAATGGGGTGGGCAAATGAACAATAAGTGTATCTATTATGTGGAAGGCCCTTGTGAGCAACAACTAGTAGCTGCATTAAAAGAGAATCCAGCTAAATTAATTCCGGGTAAGATTAAGGTGTATAATGTTGTCCAGAACTTAATTCCTAAATCTCAGCTGCTATCTATTCAATGTGGAACAACTATAGTCCTAGTATTTGACACGGATGTAGAGCAAACTACTAATTTGAAAAAGAACCTTGAGCGTTTGCGTAAATATTGCGGTAGGCTGTATATAGTGTATCTGCCGCAGGTTCTTAATTTAGAAGATGAATTAGTGCGCTGTACAGATGTACAAAATGTTGTTGATTTAACGCGAAGTAATGGAGTTCGTAATTTTAAAACCGACTTCTGCAAATTGAAAGTAAAGGATTGTAGGGCAATGCTGGAAAGGCATGGATTGAAAACGGAACGACTTTGGACAACTAAGGTGCCGGAAGCGTTTGCGTTTGTAGAAAGCAATAGCAACAGGATAAAAGTATAGAAAAAATTATTTGGTGATAGATTGTATAATGAAGTTGCTAACTTAATTAATCACGTTACTGAGTGTGTATAAGCTGATGGAAAGATTGCTGTGAATAAGGTGTTTGACACCTTATCCGCACCTTATTTTGAAAAATTAGCTGAGATTAATGGCTATAAGCAGTAATTTGTCTGACGATTTATTGATGCCTTTAAACTTTGCAAACGCAGTTATATCAAGGGTTTCAGCTGTTTAAGGGTGATGATGTTATATAAGGATAAGGACGGATTTATCGAACTCCTAAGCGGTAGGTCGCCAGTTCGATTCTGGCCGGGATCACCAAATGAATAAGATTGCCGTACATGCTTACCCGAGAGGAAAAGTCGCCAGTTCGATTTCACCCTTGCGGGTACGCGTGGCCGGGATTACCACAAAAAGAACCGCTCCCAGACTAGGTTTGGGGGCGGTTTTAGTATTTTAATAAAGAAGAGGCTGCCGTACTTGTTGGGTATAACAGCCTCTTTTGCCATATGATTAGTTCTTAGTATATTTTTGCTTGTATATACTATTTACTGCTGT
>OGKG01001814.1_pt1 | contig 24311 bp, 16 predicted proteins | sample 1572201 | NCBI WGS metagenome assembly OGKG01 (sample SAMEA2582146, study PRJEB24529) | metagenome | biome: Human gut stool | place: China | collected 2011 | reverse complement strand
GGATACTCTTCTTACTTGAATGGTGTTCCATAAAAATAAAGATTTGTTTATAAAGTGAGTGGTAATATTGGTGTCGCTCCCACATGCCTGTCATGCCATGGTGACATAGGGATGTGACAGTTGCGTGAAAATGTGTTCTGTTTGTCAGGAAGGCGCCTTCGGTAATGATAAGGATTTCATAATGATTCAATGTTTTCAGTTATCTTATTCTTTATATATTGTCTCTTTCCCGGTGCGTAATTTGCATTCCATGACTTTATCCGGGATAAGACAATGCGCACGAAACGGTTTTATCACAGCCCGACATTACAGTCTCCGTAACCGTTGTGCGTGGTAAAAGTAAAGAAAAAATAATTTAACGGTGTTAACTCAAAGCATTATTTAAGGGATAAATAGTTAAATATCATTAATCTTCTTCGTTATTTCTGTAGCATTGGTATAACGGTACGGAAATAAACTTGTGCGATGACTCCGGAGTCGTGTTATTTATACGGGAAAAGCGATAAGGCGGTGTCCAACTCCAGTATCGTTTCTATCAATTATTGGTCTTTTTGAGAACCGTCAATAAAACGCCCAAAGTGTTTTTATATCTGACATCACAATGTTTGCACATGGTATATGTTATGGTATTCAAGATTTATACTACTATGTTTTCACGATTGCCGTTTATTGTTTTTTATAAAGCAGTAAAGCAGTACTGTAACGGTAAACACAGACAGTGAAAGCAGCAATATTACAGGTAATGACTCACATACACGTGATATAAGTATTATAAATGTACCCATCAATATAATAAGGAATAGCAGCAACGGATCTTTATCCATTGGCTGCCGTAAAGGTCTGAAAAAGTCTTTAATATCATTCTTCATTATCGGCAATCCGGTAAGACTGTTCATTTGACTGACATCGAAAATATACAAAATATTATTGTATGATGCAAGCATATTTATCATTTATAAAATTCTCTTATGTCAGGAAGTTTCTTGTCTTCTAAGTAATCGTCAGATTTCTTATAGTTTTCCACATACTCGGGGAAAATCTTTTCTACATCGAAGTCAATCACAGTGAAAACACCGGAACGCTGATAATACGTTTCATAAAGATGTGTCCCGCGAAGCACGACCGACTCCGGCAGAGTGAAATGGTACTCGTCAAACGTTCTGTCTGTAATAGCTTCCACAGGCCATGCACGCTCCGGTCCGTCCACATCAAATATATCCTCAATACTATAACTTCGAGACATCGGCTCCCCGTCTTCTCCGGCAGTATTCAGATAAAACTTGAATCCGCTCTCGTATAATGGCATGCCATAAAACATACCTTTATAATCATAATGTATGTATACTTCTCTCGTGATTCCGGGATTGTTTCTTTCACGGGTGTTCTGGTAATGATAGTCTGGAGCGGGTCTCATGTATTTTTCCACCATCTCACGGCTTACAGCGTCCCTTAACATCAGTGATCCGTCATAATTGAAGAAAGTCAGCTCAAAATGATTCCTCCATCCGTTATACTTCAACTCGTTGCTTCTCAGCACAAAGTATTTCTCATGCATCACACCGTGCTCTATGCTGTCCACAGGAAGTTTTGTATGGCGCACAGTGCCGTTGCCGTCCTTGCTCAAAAACTATCAGCTCCCGGTTCATGTCATGAGCCAGATAAAGGCTGTCGCCGCAAAGGCGGAACAAAGCTAACTTCGTGCTCTCCGCAGACACCTCACGCCGCCACTGCAGTTTTGTTCCTTTGAAGCACGACACTCGCAGAGGACTGCCACCGGCAAACCAGAACATGCCCTTGCCGTCGGTATCAAAACCGGAAAGAAACAGTTCGTTATTGTTTTTGTTATATATACAGTCTATTGAGTTTGGCTCACCACGAAACGCAAATTCCCAAAGGGTTATCTCGGGAAAACCATTCCTCACACGCTGCGCGTCGGCAGTGACAATGAACGACAGCAACATGGCTATTATTGAAAGTGTACGCATTAAATATATGCTTTTCATATTATTCATATTTATCATCAGTTAAGAGATTGTTGTTTGTTAAACATATTTATAGGACATCGCAAATACATAAAAACATTACTGTTTGCTACAAGTACTCTTCAGTATATATTATTGAGAGTCATTTCCGTTTATGCAGCTTTCCCTCTGAGTCAAAATACATCACATTGCCTCGACTGTCATATTCTACGCCAAAGCCTTTATTGCAGTTCACATGAATGCGGTTCTTATACTTGTCCTTCATCTTGCGGTATTTTATCTTATACTTACAGATACTTCTTTCTTTAGAAGGACCGTCGTTTACATTAAAACACAATTTAAGCCTGCATACAAGCACGCCCTTCGGATATTCCTTTACATTCCACAACGGGCGCCGCGAGTCTGCAAGCACAATCTCAAGATTCTTATTAAAAACAGGTCCCTTTACTTTTCCTAAATGAAATTCATGCGCTTCCGACCTTTCCGGATAGCCTGCGACACCTTTACGTATTGTTATTATTATTATTCTAAGATCATTGAAGTTATTGCCGTCCTTATGGAAAATCGCTAATGTCCACACTTCTATACGCTCTTTATTCTTCTTGTCCCATATATACTGGTTAGTTGAAAAAACTCCAGATTTCATATCTTCGGACAAAGAGTCTGAGCTGTCATTGTACGATACGGCTAATCCTTCGCGTTCAATTCCAGACACTTCTCCTGCCAGTATAGACAATGGCATAACTGATAGAATAAATGCCGCTAAAAACATTGAATTTTTCTTGGTCATATTGTTTATCTTGTTTGTGTTTCCCATTTAACAATATAGTTATTTAAATAATATTTATCAAATATACAAAAAATACATATACATATTGTATATTAAATATATATTCACCTTATTTAATCTATTTTATCTATATCTTTTATCACACGACATTATTAAAGGCTATCCGCCATTAGAATATATTTTCAATAACGAATAGCCATTTTATCACTTTAACTCATAGAAACACTAACAAACATGTCTTCTGTTCCTATATCATGCGATATAGATACACTTACACGAATAGATCGAGGTTCTTCTCCTTCAACATTAAGGGATAAATCAAATTCTATGGTTGTATTGATAGAACTGCCTGAAGAACTTATTTCTTTATACTTTCCCCCAGAGGATATGCTATACTTTTTCCCATGTATAGATATTTCACCAGGCATCGATGTATTGCAAGACAATAAAATATTGTTTGCTGAATATGTATCTTTATTCCATGAATAAGCAATAACAACATCAAACTTTATTTTATAACCATCATAACTTTCAATTAGATCTTTGTGTATGTGATTTTTTTCATCAGAGGCAGTTCCGCTTACGCTTCCACAGCCAGTTCCGCTTCCACAACCGCAGCCACTCCCGCTTCCACAACCACAGCCACTTACGCTTCCACAGCCACTTCCGCTACCGCTGCCACAACCGCTTCCGCAGCCGCAGCCGCTTCCACTTCCGCACGCACTCGCCGCTCTCATCATTCTCGCACTTGGTTTCATACTCATCTGAGCCTCATTCCCAATAAGTCTCAGACCTTCATTTGTCACATTCTTTTTCATAATCATTTAATTTTTAATTTATTAATAAACACCGGACCGTCCGGCATCCCTTCTCGCTTTCTCACCATCTCACTTTCTCACCCTCTCACCCTCTCACCTTCCCACCTTCTCCCCTTCTCACCCTCTCCTTTTTCCCCTTTTACTTTTTTACCTTTTTACATTTTTACCTTTTCCTCCACATCACAGCTCCCTCCATCATCAGCCGCTCCATCGCATCTCTCACGCATCCGTCCACATACGTCGCGTCCATCTTCAGCCTGTCCGCCACGCACGCCATGATGCCCTTGCGCAGCTCGCGCCATGACTGTTCCCGTCGCAGCAGCGACAGGATGTTGAAGCACAGGTCGTTGAGCACAATCTCCCTGTAGCCCTTACCTGTCACCGTCGGCACGCACGCTATGTCGCGCATGCCACACGTCCAGTGCCCGCAGAGCGAGGATATGAGCAGTGCCCGCGCCTCCGTGTGCCATTTCTCAGGGATGGAGAACACCCGCATGTAAGGATTCACGGCAAGCACACATCCGTCCCTACGCTCCTCACCGATGTTGAAGAACTCCACCACACGTGCCGACAGCTCCTCCTGTCGTATGAGCCTGTCACGCTCAACGGCGTCCCATTCCCGTTTCCTCTCCTCCAGCCAGTCAGCGTAAGAGGCGACGCACCTCACGGCAGACAGCCTGTCCGCCTCCGCCACCGGCATGCCCGAAAGCCTCGGATGCCTTCCACCAAACATCTCCGCTATTCTCCAGAAATATTCAGGATACCTCCCGAGCAGCGTCCTGGCGAGCAGCGCGCACGCCTTGGCGTTGCGTTTGTGTCCGCCCAGAAGGTGCAGCAGCGGACGCCGACTGATGTTGAGGAAGTCACAGAACTCACCGTAGGTATATCCGTTGTCGCACGTCCTTCCTGCGAACAGCGTCGTCACCTTCCTACTCTCCGCCTTCACCATGGCATAGAACAGCACCTGCTCGAACATCAGGTTATAGTTGCCGTTCAGCCGTCCGCTGTCCGCGCGGTCAAGCCCGTTGTCCCTTATTATGCGGAACGCCGTCTCGCAGTAGCGTTGTATGAAACCTGTGTCGCTGCCGCCCAGCACCCCCGCGTTGTAAGAGCCGATTGACTGCCGTGCCAGCTCCTCGTGCAGACAGCTCGGCATCACCATGTCACGTGTGTCCAGACCGTCCATAATGTTCTTATAATAAGCCGTGCCCTCCTCCTCGTTCTGCGCTATGAGTCCACACGAACCTATGTCGGCGGCGAGCCTCCTTGGCACGAATATGTCGCCGTCAACGTGTATGAAAGGCGAGTCCTGCATCGAGTATGTCAGCATCTTGGCGTAAGCCCAGTGCGGTTCAGGTATGTCAAGACGGTCATAACACACCCTCACCTGCGTGTAAGGCAGCCTGAGACGGTCTATTAGCACCGCCGCTCCCTCAGAGTCGGTGTAAAGCTCCACGTCGTCATAACTCTCCCTCAGCATCAGGCAGCTCAGTGCCCATGCCATGAGATGATACTGCGGTTCGAGCCAGCCAAAGCTGTCCCTGACAAGGCTTTTGTGCCCTGTCCAAAGTGTCTGTACTGTTTTTTCCATTTTTGTGTGTATGTTTGTGTTTTTCTCCCCAACCATCCATGAGTATGCCTCCGGCTGGCTGTCAATACGGCAGATATCCTCTGCCGGTGCGGGATTACTAAGGTACCGTGTTTTTCTTCATCCCCTGTCAGACGTTACAAAGACATTGCAAACGAGCGGAAAGAAAACTTGTTTTCAATTTCCCGAGTGCAGCTATGTCTTATGCAAAGACATTGCAAGGCGAGAGCAACGGCAATACGGGAAGACGGAGTCTTGCCAGATTTGCCACTGCCGAGCCGCCGCTTGTCTTATGCAAAGATATAACAACGCCCTGCCGGATGCAATAGCTTATAGGGGTAGTTAACGTTTGTTTACATTTGAATATACGTTACACAACCCATGCAACTATATGTTTTCCAATAAATTACGTCATAGCGGCAACGCAATAAATATTTTCCCGACAACCATACGCGCCCATCCGTTTCTCCATATTCAAGAAAACAACGCATGCCACAGCCACTCTCCGCAAGCATTATTCCCGCCGCGCCGCATGCGTCGCGTCACGCACAGTCTGATAAAAAAGAAAAGCGGCTCTCCGCCGCTTTTCCATTACACACACCTGCCGCCACATATGCATAAGCAACGTGGCGGAATGTCTTCCCGGAATACTCCTATTCAGCATTCTTCGCTTCCTCTTTGAGCTGGCTTCTGTCAAGCTTCCCGTTCAGTTTCACGTAGTCTCCTCTCAGCGATCCGCCGCCCGAGCAGTAATAGTAGAGCAGGACCTCGTCGTCGGCGGAGATGCCGAGAGTGTCGCCGCGCAGTGTGAAATATATGTGGCTTCCCTCCACCGGCACAACCAGCGAGTCGCCTCCCTGCGTCAGAGTGGCGTCACCGTCGAAGGTGCACGAAGGCTTCTTTATGTCGGCTCTTGAACGTATGCTTATGTGTGCGGTAGAGTCAGATGTCTCCGTTATGCTCACCGCCGTCCAGTCGTTGCCCTCGGCGCGCTGTGCATATTCGTCTGTCACGAAGTCGCCTAAGAACGACGAATCCTTCAGTGTTTTCCGTTCGGCTTGTTTTACAGGTTTGCTTCCGCATGATACGATGACGGCGAGTACCGCCAGAAATGCGATTTTCTTCATAATCTTTAATTTTTGGGGTTTTAATTTAAAATTTTTCCGCTTATCATATAAGCCGGACAAAAATAAGGATAATTTCCGAATAAACACATCAAACGCACGCGAAAATATTCCGGAAAAGCGTCGCGCCGTTGCATAAATATACGTTTCCGACGGTAAAAAATATTGACAAAACATTTTTGCAAAACAGAAAACGCCGTGCGCCATGACGTGTCCTTCCTCACACCGGAAAGCCTTTTCTGTGACGGCAAAGGCGAAGCCGGACGGCTGGAATATTCCTTTCTCACTGCGGAAAAGGCTCTTCCGTGCCACGGAACGCGCTCTTTCAGCTCACGGCAAAGCGTCTTCCACCGTGCCGAAAAGCCCGTATCGGTGACCCATAAAGGCTCTTCTGCATAGCCGAAGGGCGTGACTGACGGGCATGAAAAACGCAACCCGCTGCCTGTCAGCGGGTTGCGCTAAGTCTCCGAGAACGGCGTATTTGCCTCTGAAAAACATTCCGTACGCAACAGGCGGCTTGATTTTGAGTTATGACCCCGCATCCATGCATATGCCGCCCGACTTTTTGCATATATATGCATACCTTTGCCTGAAGCGCGCACCATGGCGTGCGGGGCTGCCGCTCACTGTCCGCAGGCGGCTGTTCAGTCCGTCACCAGCTTCCTGCCTCCTACGATGTACAAGCCCTTTCCGAGAGTGCCGTAGCTGTTCAGTCCGCGTTTCACGTTCAGACGCGCCTTCCTCGTGCCGTCCGGACGATACACGTCCACCTTGCACTCCCTGTCTGACGAGATGTAGAGCACGCCGTTCTCCGCATACACCTTCATCCCTTCCTTTACGGAGGATATGTCTGTCGACAGCTCGCTCACGGTGAAGTGCTTCCTCTCCGACACCTCGTCCCACGAGTCGTTGATGTAGAGCGAGCAGAAATATTTGCCCGGCTTGAGGTCGCCCGCCTTTATCTCTATTTTCCCGTCGATGCTTCCGTAGGTGTAGAAGAATCCGTCGAGGTCGTCCACGCCCGGCACTTTTCCTTCCTCATACACGCCTATCCAGTCTTTCGGTGTGCCCGGAGCCTCGTGGTAGTGTATGGTGATGTCCTCGTCGCAGAGATACTCCGTCTTGTCAAGACTCACCGAAGAGATGTTGTCTCCGATGGCGAACATGAGCCTCTCCGACGGTTCGAAGTACTGTCCGCGCGTAAAGTAGTTCACGAAGTAATAGCCTTTCGGCAGGTCTTCCGTGAGCGTCATCACACCCTCTTTAGCCTCTCCGGTGTAGTCCCATGAGTCTGAGAGGTCTGACGTTCCCGGCACTTCGCCCATGCGGTAGATGCCTATCCAGTCGTCCTTCAGTCCAGGCGCGTTGGCGAACGTGATGCTTATGTCCTCGCCCACCTCATACTTGTCCTTCTCCAGCGACAGCTCAGGCACCGGTCCGAAGTAGAACGGCAGCCGCTCCGTTATCTCTGTGTAGCCCTCGTCGGCGAACAGCACGGCGTAGTATTCGTTCACCTCGTCGATGGTGAACTTCAACGATCCGGCAGCCTGCGACGTGTAGTTCCATTTGTAGGATGTCGTCGTGCCTGCTCCCTCTCCTCCGGGAGTCTCGCCATTGCGGTATATTCCTATCCATGCGTTCTTGCCCACCGGCGCGTTGGCATAGGATATCTCTATCTCGCTTCCCGGCTCATACACTTTCTTTTCTATGGTGATAAGCGGCTCGCTTATGACGCTTCCCGTCACCTCGAACTCTTTCGGCTCCGACCATTCCGACCACTCCAGATTCTCGTCGCGGTATCTCACCCGCACGTAGTATGTGCCGTTGCCCAGTCCGCGCGAGGGCAGTGTATATTCGGTTATGTCCTGATTGTGGTTGAGGTCTATGGGCAGATAGAGCGGGGCTCCGGTAGAGCCGTAGAGGTTCTCCACGTCTCTCACCACGTTGAGCGATATTGCTGAGAAGTTCACGTTGGTAGAGAACTGATACTGCACGGTGTTGAGCTTCTCACCGGTCTGTGTCTTGTATGGGCTGGCGTGGAACGTGTAGGGCAGCTCCACCTCGCTGTCCACCTCTCCGAGCTCGGGCTTCTCGGGCGCCGCCTTGCCGAATGAGCGGTGGAAGGAGTCTATGAGGATGTTGTCCACCACGAGTCCCTTGTTGCCTATGGCGTAGCACTCAGCCCTCATCTCCTTCTTCTCGAAGTCGAACTCCAGTATCTGGTAGCCCCAGTAGTCAATGGTTTTCTGCACGTCGTCATAGTCCTGTTCCGACGACATTCCCCACAGCTGGTCGTATGACGCCGCTCCGTTTATGATGTGATAGAGCGGATAGTCGGCTATCTGTCCGCGGTGATAGAGGTGGTGGTGTCCTCCGTAGTTGAGCACATGCTTGGGAGTCTCCGAGAGTATTGGCATTATCTCGTTTCTTGCCCACGCCGATATGTCGCCTATATACTGCTCCGCCTGTATCGGACGGTGGTTCACGCTGATGATGAAGTCCACGCTGTCGTCGTTCTTTGCGGCGTCAACCACCTTCCTCACCCAGCTCTTCTGCTCCTCGCCCGTGTGCTCGGTGCTCAGCACCACGAAGAGTATGCGTCCTGCCTGATAGGCGTAATAGTTCTCCGTGCCGCTCTTTATGCCCTGATACTCCAGCTCCTCGAAGTGGTTGTGCGCGGCATACCGCTCCATGCCAGGGTCGCTGTAAGTGTCGTGGTTGCCCACAGCCGTCATGATGGGGAGGTAGGGCGACATCTGCCTGTTCTTCCAGTAGTTCACGAGTTCATACTGGTCGAGCGTTCCGTTGTCCACCTGGTCGCCCACGTTCATTATCATGTTGATGTTCTCCTCGAGGTTGCCGTATTTCTCGTTTATCTTTCTTTTGGCAGCCTGCATGAGCCATTCATATCCGCTGCGCTTCTTGAGCTGGTGGTCGCCCATGAGGAGTATGCGCATGGGAGTCTTTCCGCCTTTCTCCGGCATGGTGCGGAATCGGTAGACGGGGCTTTCCTCCGAGCCGCTCCTCACCTTATAATAATATATGGTGTTGGGCTCGAGCGAGGTGAGCTTCACCGAGTTCCAGAAGTAAGTGTCCGACAGTTTGCCGGCTGTTCCCCCCACGGTTGCGTCGAGATTGTCCTCAGACTTGCCGAACATCACCTCCGGAGTGTTGTCGAAGTCGGTCTTCCAGCTTATCCAAATGGAGTGGTCGGTGGCTGTCTGGAGGTAAGGCTCGGTCATCTGGCGGTATGGCGCGCCCTCGAGGTCCACCGTCACGCGGTGTGCCATCACCTGCTCATAGCCGTCGTCACCGGTCACGGGCTCATAGTAGATGTCAGCCTCGGTGTATGTCTTTCCGGCTATCTCTATGCTCTCTCCCGGTTTGATGGAATGGTCGGTGAAGCCCTTCACATAGCGATGGAAGGTGATGTCGAGCGACAGCGTGTCCTTCGTGCCGTCGTTGAAGGTGCGCTCCACCATCATCGGACTGTCCTGCGCGATGAACGTGGCTCTTATCCTTGCCGTGGGAGTGCCCTGTCCATCCACGATGTCGCAGCCCGTGGCAGGCAGCCAGCGGTAGTCTGTCACGTCAGCGTTTTCGTCCACGCTGTAGGTCTTCACGTCGCCTGTCCTCATGTCGGCGTCGCCTTTGATTGTGCCGGTGTTGTCCGCCTGAAGGCCCAATACATGTCCTGCAAGCAGCATCGCCAGCGATCCTGAAAGTAAAAATCTGTTCATAATATAGCTTTGTTTGGTCGTGCAAAACTACACATACGATGTTACCGCGCGGTTTCAACGGCTTTGCAATACGGTTGAGAATGCGCGACAAGACTGCGACGGGCTCCGTCACAGAAAGCTGCATGGCGTTCCCTGCCGTGAGCCTTGCCGTGCGCCGGATGCCTGTCCGCATGATACGGTGGTTTGAAAAAATCGTTCAAAACCTGTCAAAAATGTTACATGAACGATTTTTTATATACTCTGAAACATATATGTAACAGCAGTTTACGCTTAATTCATACATTTGCGGCAGAAAAAAATTGAATAACTAAAACGACAACAACTCTTTTTTATTTTACCGTTATGAGAACACTCAATCACACAAAAGCAAGATTCCGCACAGTGGCGTTCATGTCATTGCTCGCATGCTCTTATGTACACGCGCAACAGACAGCTACAGGCGATGAAGGCTCCGGAAAGGAGGAAGGCAACCGCAACGTGATGCTCAACGCCTCAAGCGCAAACGGACCGAGGGAGATACAGATAGGACTGCCCTCTGCCGACGTGAATGTGCTGGAGAACGGACTGCCAGTCACCTACGCCACCAATCCTCACTCTATCAACTCCAACTGGCGCTCGGACGCGAGCCTGAGCCATGTGGGACTGCTCAAAATCTCGGAGACGGCAATCACTACCGGAAACATAGGATATGCCGTCAACTCGTTCACGCAGCTGGGACAGGAAGGATTCAACGGCAGACTCGACTACAAGTCGAACCACTTCGGCTTGCAGGAGTTCTCGCTCAACCTCAACGGCTCCATCGGAAAGGGATGGTATTACAGCACAAGCCTTTATCAGGACTTCGACCCGGGAACGTTCAAGATAAGGTCTACGCCCTTTCAGGACCGCACGCAGATATACAAGGCGGCTCTCACCAGACGATACAGCGAGGGCAGGGGTGAGTTCACGGCAATGTACCGCTATTCCAACAGCCACCCCGTATACACTTACGCCACACAGTCGGCTCCGTTCATCTATGCCGGAGACGGCAGCGTGAAGGAATACGGAGGATTCAGGCTCGGCACAACCTCGTATCTTCCCAAGGACAACACGATGACCTATCGTGACATGCGCACGGGCGAACTGAAGCAGACCACACTCTATGACGCCATAGCCAACCGCTCAAGCGAGGTGTCGCTGATGAACACTTACAAATGGGACAACGGACTCACGTGGAAAGTGGCAGGACGCTATGACAACGCGCACGGAGCGCTGGTATACCAGACTCCCATGTCGCTCATCAACGTGAAGGACGGCAACAGCTACAACTATGTGACTCGGGGCATCGGCGGACAGCTCACTCCCTATACCGGAGAATATGTGCAGACGCGCATGTCGTGCCTCAACTCGGGCGACATAGACGAACTGCTCATCACCTCGGAACTGTCGAAGAAGTTCGCCACATCAACCCTGCGCATAGGTGTGAACGAGTGGTATTACAACGTGGACTATACGTCCAACACCACGATGTACGACCAGAGCGTGCCTGCCGACGGCGGCTATCCGGTGAGGGTATACGACGCCGCCAGACGCAGCGACTATTTCTACGACTTCAACAAGAACGCATCCGAATATTACAAGGGACACGAGAACAAGCTCGCACTTTATCTCACACACGACTGGGACATCACTCCGAAGTTCAATGTTTACTACGGCGCGCGCCTCGAATGGCAGTCGCTCAAAGGAGAGAACGCGGCTGTGAGAAACGCCGGGGGACAATATGTGGGACGCTTCGCCGACTATCACTTAGGCGCGACAGCACCTGACGGGACAAAAATCACACCCACTCCGCTGAGCTACGACTGGCTGAACTACGACCTTACTGCCGCACTCACATACCGGCTCACAGGAAACTTCGGACTGACAGGCGACTTCACATACATCGTGCAGCATCCGCGTTTCGAGAACTTCTCGCCCGCCACACTGCCCAACACCGACAGAATCTCAGTGCCGCTCGGACGTGCCGGAATATACTACAACAACTCTTGGCTGAGCCTCACCTCGCTTTTCTCATACATCTCAAAGACCAACAACAACTCCACGCTCAACCTCCAGCACGGCGGGGAGATAATGGCTGCGCCGCTCACTTACGACATACAGACCATCGGATGGACAACTGACGTGATGGCGCATCCTGTGAAGGGACTCGACATACACTTCCTTTTCACATACCAGAAGCCAACATATAAGAAATATGAGACGTCCGTCACCTTCTCAGACGGGTATGAGGGAAAAATCAACGCCACCGGAAACATCGTGGCTGAGATACCGCAGGTGCTCATAGAGTTCGACCCTAGCTACATGATAACCGACGACCTGAAGATATGGACAAGCTTCCGCTACTTCAGCAAGACCTACGCCAACATCAATGAGGCTTACTACTTCAACGGACACTGGGAGACCTTCGGAGGAGTGAACTGGCAGGTGAACAGGAAGCTGTCGCTCGGATGCACCGTGGTGAATTTCCTCAACCAGACCGGAGCGAAGGGAAGCATAGCCGGAGCGGAGCTTATAACAAAGGACGAGGCGAAACAGTATGACGGTCACCTCATGACCGGAAGCTACCTGCGCCCGTTCACAGTGGAGTTCTCTGCATCGCTCAGATTCTGACCGCAAGGGCTGTCCCGCACGCATGACGGCTGACGGTGCGGCGGGACAACCTTTCTTTACAACCGTTCAAAATATAATAACTGACAATCCGAACAAATCTATGAAAAGAATCGTTTTTATCAAGACCATTGCCCTTGCGGCTGTTTCTCTCGCCGCACAGGCTGCCGTTGCGCAGGACATCAAAGTGAGCCGCAGCGGCGACACGACGGTTGTCGTGATAGACAATCCGAAGAAATATCTCATCCTCCCAGTGGAGGAAGACAAGGGAGAGGCACGGGTGTTGCTCGACACAGGCTCTCCGGCTGACACTTGGATGGACGTGCGCCTCGCACAGGACAGGACAGACTACTGCGTGCCATTCGCATTGGGAGGCGGCAGCAAAGCCGTTGTCAGGATTCTGAACATCAGTCCTGACGCTCTCGCGCTCAGATCGCTGAGGACGTCTGACACGTGGAGCGTGGCGAACACCGACTACTACCGCCCGCTTTACCATCACACTCCGTCATACGGATGGATGAACGACGCCAACGGTATGGTATACAAGGACGGCGAGTATCATCTCTATTTCCAGTACAACCCTTACGGCTCGAAGTGGGGGAACATGCACTGGGGACACGCCGTGAGCACCGACCTCGCACACTGGAGGGAGATGGAGCCTGCCATAGCGCGCGACACCATGGGGCACATCTTCTCTGGAAGCTCTGTGGTGGACAAGGATAACACAGCCGGATATGGCAAGGGTGCCATCATCGCGCTCTACACTTCGGCGAGCGACAGGAACGGACAGATACAGTGCATGGCATACAGCACCGACAACGGACGCACGTTCACGAAGTATGAGGGAAACCCCGTGCTGCGCCCGTTCGACGGACTTAAGGACTTCCGCGACCCGAAAGTGTTCTGGTATGAGCCTGCCGGAGCATGGTATATGATTGTCTCGGCAGACAAGGAAATGCGCTTCTACAAGTCTGACAACCTGAAGAAATGGACGTATGTCAGCGCATTCGGACGCGGATACGGCATGCAGCCGTCACAGTATGAGTGCCCTGACTTCGTGCGGCTGCCTGTCAACGGTGACATGAACAACATGAAGTATGTCATGCTCATGAACGTCAATCCGGGCTGTCTTTTCGGTGGCAGCGCGACAGAATACTTCGTGGGAGACTTCGACGGCAAGGAGTTCAGATGTCTCGACGACCCGCACACGCCCAAGTGGCTCGACTACGGCAAGGACCATTATGCCACAGTGTGCTTCTCAAACACAGGCGACAGGGTAATCGCACTGCCGTGGATGAGCAACTGGCAGTATGCCAACGTCACCCCGATAAAGCAGTACAGGGGTGCCAACGCCCTGCCTCGGGAGCTGTCGCTCTACACCAAGGACGGACGATACTATGTGGCTGCCGACGTGGCGCCGGAGATAAGGGCGTTGAGGAAAGACACAAGGAATGTGCCCGACATGAGGGTAGACGGCTCTGAAGACAAGGCGGCGGTGGCTGACGGATGTGACGGGGCGTTCGAGATAGAGGCTGACATAACCCCGGGAAAGGCTGGCGTTGCAGGACTGGAGATTTACAACGGAAAGGGAGAAAAGACCGTCATATATCTTGACATGAAGAACAGGCGCATCGTGACAGACCGTACGCAGAGCGGACTAACCGACTTCGGACTGAAGGCTGAGCCTCACGACATAGAGAAGAAAGCCGACGCGCAGCGTGCGGAAGAGAACAGAAAGCCTATGCGCATCGAGAACGCCGTGAACTACAAGAACGACTTCGCGCTCGGCACATGGGCTCCGCTGGAGCTTTGCGAAGGCAAGACCTATCATGTGGACATATTCGTAGACAAGTGTTCGGTGGAACTGTTCGTCGACGGTGGACGCATTGCCATGACCAATCTCGTGTTCCCCACAAGCCCCTACGACTCGCTGCGGTTCTATACCGAAGGCGGAACGGCGGCTTTCAGAAATGTGAAGTTGCATAAAATAAGCCTGTAGACACAATATCATAACGCCTCCGTGCGTTATGATTATTGTAAATCTATTTAATACAATCTTATAAAAACACATTCTGATGAGAAAACTCTTACTTATGGTGTCAGCCTTGCTGATACTCGCACTCCCGGCGGACGCCGACGGACAGAAGACCATCCGCGTAAGCACCGACAACACCGACATGATATTCCAGGTGAACGACAAGGGACGGCTATACATGGTTTATCTCGGCGACCGACTGCTCAACGCCGACGACGCCTCACGGTTCGGATGGAGCGTGTACACCGGAACAGACGGCAGCGTGAGCCAAAGGGGACACGAGGCGTACATGGCTTCGGGCGGAGAGGACTTCTTCGAGCCTGCTCTGGCGGTGACGCATGCCGACGGAGACATGACCACCTATCTTTATTATAAGGACTCGCAGACACATGCCATCGACGGAGGCACGGAGACGGTGATACGTCTTGCCGACAGGAAATACCCGCTTGAGGTGACCCTGCACTACGCCGCCTACACACGGCAGAACGTCATCAAGGCGTGGAGCGAGATAAAGCACGGGGAGAAGTCGGACATCACGCTGTGGAGATATGCGAGCACCATGCTCTACTTCAACGAGCCGGCATACTATCTCACCAACTATCACGGCGAATGGGCACGCGAGGCGCAGCCTGCCACACAGCAGCTCACGTTCGGAAAGAAAACCATCGACACCAAGCTGGGGACGCGCGCGGCGATGTTCATGCAGCCGTTCTTCGAGCTGGGCATAGGCTCTCCGGCGCAGGAGAACGCCGGACGGGCATTGCTCGGAACAATAGGATGGACGGGCAACTTCAGCTGTACGTTCGAGGTGGACAACGTGGGCGGACTGCGCGTCATACCGGGAATAAACCCTTATGCGTCCGACTACAGGCTGAAGGCTGGCGAGACGTTCGTCACGCCGGAGTTCATCTTCACCCTCAGCGACAACGGTACGGGAGAGGCAAGCCGCAACTTGCACGACTGGGCAAGGCTCTACCAGCTGAAGGACGGAAAGGGAACACGCATGACGCTCCTCAACAACTGGGAGAGCACAGGGTTTGACTTCAACCAGGAGAAGCTCGCCGGAGTGATGCAGGATGCCGCACGGCTGGGAGTGGACATGTTCCTTCTTGACGACGGATGGTTCGCATCGAAGTATCCGCGCGACAACGACCGGGCAGGTCTGGGCGACTGGGAGCCTAACCCGGTGAAGCTGCCGCAGGGCATCGCGGGGCTGACGGCTGCCGCTGAGAAGGCGGGAGTGAAGTTCGGCATATGGATAGAGCCGGAGATGGTGAACCCCAAGAGCCGCCTCTACGAGGAGCATCCCGACTGGGTGATAACGCAGAACGGGCGCGACACCTACTACTACCGCAACCAGCTTGTGCTCGACCTTGCCAATCCGAAGGTGCAGGACTATGTGTTCGACGTCGCCGACAAGATACTCACCGACAACCCCGGTGTGGCTTACTTCAAGTGGGACTGCAACAGCCCCATCACCAACATACGCTCGCCTTACCTGAAGAAGAGACAGGGCAACCTGTATGTGGACTACGTGAGGGGACTGTACAACGTGCTCCGCAGACTGAAGGCTAAATATCCGGACGTGCCGATGATGCTCTGCTCGGGTGGAGGATCGCGCTGCGACTATGAGGCTCTGAAGTATTTCACCGAATACTGGTGCAGCGACAACACCGACCCCTTCGAGCGCATATACATACAGTGGAGCATGTCGAAGTTCTTCCCCGTGAAGGCGATGGCGGCTCACGTGACCGACTGGAACCGCGGGGCGTCGCTCAAGTTCAGGCTCGACGTGGCGAGCATGTGCAAGCTGGGATTCGACATCGACGTGAGCAAGATGTCCGAACAGGACCTCAATCTCTGCCGCAAGGGTGTGGAGAACTACAACCGTCTGAAGCCTGTCATCCTCGACGGCGACATGTACAGGCTCATATCTCCGTATGAGGGCAACCACGCCGCCGTAAACTACGTGTCGAAGGACAGAAGCCGCGCCGTGCTCTTCGCTTACGACCTGCATCCGCGCTATCAGGAACCGGTGCCGAACGTGAGGCTGCGCGGACTCGACCCGGAGCGCGCATACAGCGTCAAGGAGATAAACCTGCCCGACGGACGCGAGGCTGAAGCGCGTACCTACACGGGCGACTGGCTCATGAAGATAGGCTTGCCTGCGCTTTCGGCGGCTGACGGCGCGAGCCACGTATATGAGCTTACGGCGACCGACTGACGCTCCGGAGCCAGAATGACGAATGAAAAATAAAAACCGCAAATCATTATGAAACAAAACAAGACGATTTACATTGTCCCCGTGATGTTCTGCTTCTTCGCGATGGGATTTGTCGACCTGGTGGGCATCGCCTCCAATTATGTCAAGGAAGACCTTGCGCTCAACGACTCAACGGCAAACATACTGCCGTCGCTCGTGTTCTTCTGGTTTCTCATCTTCAGCGTGCCCACGGGCATGCTCATGAACCGCATAGGACGCAAGAACACCGTGCTGCTGTCGCTTCTGGTGACGCTCGCGTCGCTGCTTATGCCTCTCATAGACGAGAGCTTCACCGTGATGCTCGTGGCATTCTCGCTGCTCGGCATCGGCAACGCGCTCATGCAGACGTCGCTCAATCCGCTCATCTCTTCCATCATCAGCGGCAAGCATCTCGCCAGCACGCTCACCTTCGGACAGTTCATCAAAGCCATAGCTTCGTTCCTCGCGCCTTATCTCGCCATGTGGGGAGCGACGGCGGCAATGCCTTCGTTCGGATTCGGATGGAAGGTTCTGTTCGCCATATATCTTGTGGTGGGCATTGCGGCGACACTGCTGCTGTGGGCTACACCGATAGACGAGGGCGGACAGCGGGACAGCGCGTCGGGTTTCGCCGACTGCCTGCGACTGCTCGGCAAACCGGTAGTGCTGCTGTCGTTTGTAGGAATAATGTGTCATGTTGGCATTGACGTGGGAAGCAACACCACCGCGCCCAAGATTCTCATGGAGCGACTTGGCATGACTCTCAACGAGGCGGCGTTCGCCACGAGCCTCTACTTCATCTTCCGTACAGTGGGATGTCTCACGGGTTCGTTCATTCTGCGTGTGATGAACCACCGCGCTTTCTTCACAGTGAGCATCCTGATGATGGCTCTCAGCATGGCTGGACTTGCCTTCGGCACGTCTGAGGCGGTGCTCTACACTGCGATTGCGCTCGTGGGCTACGGCAACTCCAACGTATTCTCGCTTGTCTATTCGCAGGCTCTGCTCTCCGTACCCGACCGTCAGAACGAGGTGTCGGGACTGATGATAATGGGTCTTTTCGGCGGTACGGTGTTCCCGCTGCTCATGGGATTCGCCGCCGACGCCGCCGGACAGACGGGAGCCGTGGCTGTGATGGCTGTGGGAGTGGTATATCTTCTTACTTTCATAAAGAACATAAAACACTGAAAGACATATGAAAAATATTGTAGCAGGACTCGGGGAGGCTCTGTGGGATGTCCTTCCCGACGGCAGAAAATTAGGTGGCGCACCGGCAAACTTCGCCTATCATGCCGGACAGTTCGGAATGGACACGGTGGCTGTGAGCGCGCTGGGCGACGACAGTCTGGGCGACGAGACATGCGCAGAGCTCGACAGCAAGGGACTGAGACATCTCATGCCGAGGGTGCCTTTCCCCACGGGAACGGTGCAGGTGACGCTCGACAAGGCGGGAGTGCCGGCATACGACATAAAGGAAGGCGTGGCGTGGGACAACATTCCGTTCACGCCCGAGATGGAGAGTCTGGCACGCGGATGCCGCGCGGTGTGCTTCGGGTCGCTGGCACAGCGCAACGCCGTGTCGCGCGACGCCATACACCGCTTCCTTAAAGCCACGCCGAAGGACTGCATGCGCATCTTCGACATCAACCTAAGGCAGAACTTCTACACGAAGGAGGTGATACAGGAGTCGCTCAGAATGTGCAACGTGCTGAAGATAAACGATGAGGAGCTGGTCATCATAGGCAGGATGTTCGGCTATCCGGGACTCGACATGAGCAACAAGTGCTGGCTCTTACTCGGCAAGTACAACCTCGACCTGCTCGTACTCACCTGCGGGGTGAACGGCAGCTATGTGTTCACACACGGGGAGATGTCGTTCTTCGAGACACCCCGGGTGGAGGTTGCCGACACCGTGGGAGCGGGCGACTCGTTCACCGGATCGCTCTGCGCCGCGCTCATCAGCGGCATGCCGGTGGCGGAGGCTCACAAGCTCGCCGTGGACGTGTCGGCTTATGTGTGCACACAGAACGGCGCGATGCCGGAGCTTCCTGAAGGACTTACGTCGAGAATAGCGCGCAAGGCGTGACTCCGGCAGGCTGATGGCGCACCGCTCAGGAGTGTCTGCCGGACAGCAGTCGTCGGTCCAACAGTTTACGGGTTGTCTGCCCATGACACCCAATAAGAAAAAACATGACACCCAATACGAAGAAAGCAGAGGATGCCCGCTGTCTGAGGCGCGTCCTCTGCTTTTCTCATACGCCACGCCGTGCGGCGCGTCATTTGCCGTTGGGCGTATGTCCGAAGTAGTCCTTATAGCATTTGGAGAAATACGACGGTGATGAAAAGCCCACCTCATACGACACTTCCGACACGGTGTATGCGCCGCTCTTCAGCAGTTTGTCCGCACGTCTTAGTCTTGTCATACGTATCAGTTCCACAGGCGTGCTGCCGGTAAGAGCCTTCACCTTGCGGTACATCTGCACGCGGCTCAGTCCCAATTCGGAGCTGAGTGTCTCCACATTGAAATCAGGGTCGGAAAGATGCTCGTTCACCTTTGCACTGAACTCGTTCATGAACTTCCTGTCCATGCTCTCCGGCTGCTCGCCGCCGGTGTCTCCGTGTGCGTATATGCTCTTCAGCCGTCGGCGGCTCTCGATGAGGTTGCGCACCCTTGACGTGAGCACCTTGCCGCTGAACGGCTTCACTATATAGGCGTCAGCTCCGCAGTCGTATCCGTCGGCGCGCTGCGTGTCCATGGCGTTTGCCGTGAGCAGTATGACGGGTATGTGGCTCGTCGCCGTCGTGGTCTTTATGCGGCGGCACATCTCCAGCCCGTCCATCTCCGGCATCATGACGTCGCACACGATTATTCCCGGCACTCCGGCGACAGCCTTGTCGAGTCCCTCAAGCCCGTTGGAGGCATAGCTCACGTTGTATCTGTCAGCCAGAAGCGAGCCTATGTATTTTCTCATGTCACCGTTGTCGTCGACCACAAGCACGTCCTCGCGCTCTCCTATATCCTCAGGACTTGTCATGATGTCGGCGGGGCTTCCGGATGCTGCGGAGGTGTCAGTGCTGTCGGCGACGGCATATTCCTCCGCAATCATGTCGTGCGCCTCTTCTTTCTGTGCAGAGTCCTCCCCGGCAGGAAGTTCCGCCGTAGGAAGGGTCACGACAAACTCAGCCCCCTTCCCCTCCTCGCTGCTCACCCTGACGCTGCCACCGAGCAGACCGGCGAACGAATGGACAAGAGCGAGTCCGATGCCCGTTCCTCCCGAATCTTGCCTCACCTGATAGAACCTGTCGAACACATGGGGCAGCATGGCGGCAGGTATGCCTATTCCGCTGTCAGCCACCGCCAGTGTGAACGAGCCGTCGTCTCCTCCTTTCAGGCTCACGTCTATGCGTCCACCCTCAGGTGTATACTTCAAGGCATTTGACATGAGATTGTAGCATATGCGCTCTATCTTGTTGCGGTCGGTGCATGCCACGAGTGTCTCCGGAGCCGAGACGTCCAACGTTATGCGCTTGCCGCTTGCCATAGACTCGAAGTTTCCCGCCCAGTCACGCAGTGCGGCGGCAATGTCGAAGCACGAAACCTCGATGCCCATCTTTCCGTTCTGCACCTTGCGCAAGTCGAGAATCTCCCCCACCAGACGCAACATCACGCTCACATTCCTGCGGACGAGCGTCAGCAGACGGCGTTGCTCACCGCTTGTCCCGGCGTCAGCCAGAAGCCGGTCCACCGGGTCGGCTATGAGTGTGAGCGGAGTACGGAACTCGTGGCTCACGTTTGTGAAGAACTGCAGTTTGGCGTTCGCCGTCTCCTCGGCAAGGCGCCGTTTCATTATTATGGTGCGGTAGATGTATGTGAAGAACGTTATGAGCAGGGCGATGATGATGGACGAGAGCAGCATGAAGAGCTTCTGATGGTTGTACTGCGCCAGATAGCGGTCCACCTTGCCGTGCATCACCTCAAGCCTCTCGCTCTGCTGCGCCATCTCTTCTGCCTGCATGAGCATGGCGCCCGCATTGTCTGGCGTGACGATGGCGCTCTTCAGATAGTTTTCCTTGCTGTATGGCTTTCCCTGAAGGATGTTCATGGCGAGCTGCATCACAAGGTCTCCGCGCGTGGGATAAAGGTATGAGGCAGCCAATGTGCCGTCCTTCACGCGGTTCATGCCGCCGTCCGGTGTGGACAGGGCGTCCACTCCTACAAATGTGACATCATGTCCTGCGCCGTAGCGCATCATCACCTCGCGCGCCCCGTCAGCCATACGGTCGTTATGTGCGAACACACAGTCGAAGTCGGAGGTGTGCGAGAGTATGTCGTTCATGGCATGTCCTCCGCTCGCCCGGGTCCATTCGCCGTGGCTCACACATGCGAGCGTGATGCCGGGATAAGCCTTCAGGGCGTCGGTGAAACCGCGGTGGCGGTCGATGGCAGGCGACGAGTCCTTCAGTCCGGTTATCTCCACCACGCGCCCCCTGCCGCCAAGCTTGGTGGCGATATAATGTCCCATGGTGGTTCCTATGGAATAGTTGTCGGCTCCGATGAATGCGGTGTATTTTGTGGAATTGGTCTTACGGTCGAAATATATCACCGGTATTCCCCTGTCGTAGGCTCGGTCTATCGCCTCAGACACGGTGTGAATCTGGTTCGGCGACACCACGAGCAGGTCTATCCCGCTATCCGCCAGACTGTCTATCTGGGCTATCTGCCTCCGGTCGTCGTCGTTGGCGGAAGTGATGCGCAGCTCTACATTGTTGAAGAGATAAGTGCCCATGCGCAGCTCTTCGTTAAGCTTGTCACGCCATATGTCCTCGCTGCACTGCGACACTCCTATGACATATCCCTTCCGCCCGGAGCATCCTGACGCAGAAAAGACAAGTGCCAGGATGAAAAGACAGCCGTACATGGCAGCCGACGGACGGATGTGTATGATGTCAAAAGATTCCTTTTTCATAATTCTTTCAAATTTTATATAAGAAAGATGGTATCCTGCAACGGAATAGCGGGTTTTATTCCGGCTCGCCGCACAGCCCCTCCGGTCAGTCTGAGAGCACTGTCCTCACCCACTCAGCCACCTCCTCGCGCGACGCTCCGGCTGTAAGGCAGTACGGGCTCGATGCTCCACACGTCACCGTCAGTGACGCTGGCAATGTGTTCGGCAACAGCCCTTGTGTTGCCGCTCACAGAGAAATACGCCACAAGCACCTTCTTGCCGCCGCCGTCTCCTATGCATGCGGCATCACAGTCCTGTTGCGGCAAGAACACCGCAAGCAGACACGCCATGAGAACAAACACACCTTTCATATAATATACCGGTTTTTATCACAATCCCTGCATTTGGGCATAATGATGCAAATATATAAAATTTATGTTCACGACGGTAGGATTTAATCATATTTTCCAATCTCTTTAACGATACGCCGGAGACACCATGAATGAGTTGAAACCCATGATTTTCAACTATATATAACATCGGTTAAACCCGCAAAGTTATATAATCTTAATATCATATTAAAAAACATACATTAACAAACTTTACCGATTTAAAATTCATACCTTTACCGCGGACAGGCACGAGTATGTGCATGAGAATGCACTAACGAAGAAACCACGTGTATAAGATTATTACTGTATATTGTAAATTGTTATGAAAGAAAAAACAAAGAAAACTCTTTACGTACGTCCGGAAATAAAAATGATTCCCATGGACGGCTTTGAACTCATGGCGGCATCGCCTTCAAGCGATGACATAACGCTCAACTACAGAGACGTGGAAAGCATTGACACGTATGCGTTCGACCCTGACAACGAATGGGGAAATGAAGACGGATTTGGCAACAAATTAGGAGACGGGTGGTCTGTTTATACTTCTTAGTAAAAACACGGCATCATTAAAGACAACACATTAACAGAACATAACAGAATCAGACATGAAACTACGACACACACTCATTCCCGCGCTGGCATGCATATCCTTCATATGGAGCAGCTGCAGCAGCGATTCTGACATAAAGCCGGAACCTAAAACCGGCATGGCAACAATCACTCTTAACCGCCCATCCAAGCTTCAGGCAGCGGTGGCAGCGGCAAAACCGCTCATTGTGGAGGTGCCGTGCAAGAACCACCCTGACGGTCCGAAGCTCTACGTTACGCTCACACCGAGACCGGCACCGAGACGCGCAAGCGTCATTACACCCGAACCCTCACAGTTCAAACTGTGGTCGGCAACTCTGACAGACCAAGACGACAACCCTCCCTACAAAGAGGAGACACTCGCCCTGCAAGGCAACAAGGCGACATGGAAGTATGAATGGCCGTCGGGAGCACCAAGGAGCCAGCTGAACCTCGTAGCCGTTACAGACCTGCCGGACGAAATGACTGTCACTCCGAAAATCGACAACAGCAGTAATGTGAAGGCTGAGGTGGCAATCAAAAACGGACAGGTACTGGTGCCGTTGGACGGAAAACCGATACCGTTCTTCGGTATGAGCACCAACATGATGGTGCAGCCGCAGAGCCAATACTCATTCACCATAGACATGGAACCGCTTCTCTATGTGCTGAACATAGACCTTGACGTGTCTGACGCACCGGCACCGCTGAACGAAAAAGGCCGTGAGTTTTGGAAGGTATACATCAATACCCCGCAGAGCAAGTATGATCTCGCTAAATCGGCAAGTCCCCAATATAACCTGTACGACCGCTTTATGGCAAGTTATGACCAACACGAAGAATATCAGTCTGAAAATATGATATATGATGAGTCAGCAGATATATGGAACTACGACTTCAATGAAAGCACTGCGAACAAACAACTTACTTCTTACTACCTGATGAGCCAGAGAGCCGCCGGAAAGAAGAAGACAACAGTAGGTATATTAGATCCCAATGGGTTAACTATAAGCTATCTGTTCAGGTCTGACGACAAGGCCGACAATCAACAATACATGTACGATTTGGGTAATGTAGTATATCAACACAGTAACTTATACGTATTCAATATAAACTTCGGCACAAAGCCATAACAATAAGATTGCGAGTTTTAGTGCAAAACAGTGCCAGTGAGTGCAATGGGAGCTTGCTCTCAAATTGCCAAACGCAGCCTGTTTTTTATAAAATGTGACGGCGTCAGCCTTGTAGAGACGCAAAATCTTGCGTCTCACGAGCAAAAAACGCGGCAATGCCAGGCATATAATCGCATTTGTTTATAGCCCATCCTTGCGTCTCACGAGCAAAAAGCGCAGCATTGACAGACATGTTTCGCATCTGTTTATTGCGCATCCTTGCTTGTGAGACGCAAAATTTTGCACTGGTGTCCCAAGAAAAAATTAAC
>OGKG01001806.1_pt1 | contig 24409 bp, 20 predicted proteins | sample 1572201 | NCBI WGS metagenome assembly OGKG01 (sample SAMEA2582146, study PRJEB24529) | metagenome | biome: Human gut stool | place: China | collected 2011 | reverse complement strand
CGCCGGTGTAGATGCCCTCCACATGGGGGTCTGCGCCGAACTCCAGATAGATCTTGTCGGTGTAGTCGATAAGCTCCTGAGCGAACTCCTCGCCGATGAGGCTGGGCAGGTCGCCGCCGACCTCATAGGACAGGCTCAGCTTGCCGTCCGAGAAGGCACCGGCACCGGAAAAACCGGTGGTGATGGCGCAGGTGGGGCGGCAGTTGACGCAGTGGCCAAGCTCTGCCTTGGGGCAGTGGCGCTTTTCCACCGGCTTGCCTTTTTCCACCAGCAGGATCTTCTTTTTGCTGCCGCGGCGCAGCAGCTCCACGGCGGTAAAGATGCCGGCCGGGCCGGCGCCAACGATGATCAGATCGTACTTTTCCATTGTTCTATAATCCTTTGCTGTATTTGATAAAAAACATCTCAGGCCGCGCTGCGGCCAGTTCCCCCGATGGGGAGCTTTTATGCGGGCTTGTTTTACGGGTCGTCTTCCTGCTCCACCTCAGCGCTCTCGTCCACATGATCGAGTTCGACAGCAGTGGCTTCCACATCGGCATGGGCGACCTCCGGGGCGACGACGCCGTCGCCGTTCAGGTCTTCCCCGGTGACGGCTTCCAGCATGGACTGTGTCTCCGGGTGCAGCTTCAGGAACCGCTTTACCGCGATGACGGTATACAGCGCACTGAGCAGGTTCAACGCACCCTCCACGATGAGGATGACGCCGATGGCCATGACCAGCGTTTCCATGGTGCCGAAGGGGTCGAGGATCATGACGATACCCAGCACGATGCTCAGCACGGCCAGCAGCAGGAAGCCTTTCCAGCTGGGATACTGGCACTTGCGCAGCTCCAGTGCGTTCTGGATGCGGCCCAGACTGTCGAAGATGACGAACAGGCCGAAGACGATGGGCAGGATGCGCACCACGATGTCGCTGCGGATGATGAGGAACGCCCCCAGCCCCAGACAGACCAGACCGGAGATCAGGGTCAGCTGGCTCTGGAAGACACCGCGCTCCACCGCAAAGTAGCGGACGAGCTGCACCGCTGCGCAGGCCAGCACCACGCCGCCCAGCGCATAGCAGACGATGTTCATCGCGGTGCCCGGCACCAGCAGCAGGAAGATGCCCAGCCCCAGATAGAGGATGCTCATCAGGACCAGATTCCATTTCAACTTCTTTCCCATAAAACAGTCACGTTCCTTTCTCAATTTGGAGAATGTCGACTCCGCTCACTGCATGGCAGGAGCTTTGTTGTACATGGGTTCGATGATCTTTTTGTCCAGACGGGCAAAGAAGACAAAACTCAGCGTCACGCTGACCAGCTCGGCGATGACGAACGACCACCACACCAGGTTGACGTTTCCGGTCTGGCTCAGCAGCCAGGCGGCAGGCAGCAGGACGACCAGCTGGCGGCAGACGGAGACGATGAGGCTGAACATGCCGTTGCCCAGCGCCTGGAAGGTAGAGGACAGGATGATGCTCATGCCGGCCAGCAGGAAGTGGAAGCAGATGGTGCGCATGGCCGGGATGCCGATTGCCAGCATCGCGTCGCTGGCGGCGAAGAAGCTCAGCAGCTTGTCCGGTGCAAACTGGAACAGGCAGAAGCCGATGAGCATGATGCCCTCTGCGTAGCACATGGCCAGCTTGATGGTCTTTTTGACGCGGTCGGGATTACGGGCGCCGTAGTTGTAGCTGATGATGGGCACCATGCCGTTGTTCATGCCGAAGATGGGCATGAAGACGAAGCTCTGGAGCTTGAAGTAGACGCCGAAGACGGCGACCGCCGTGGCCGAGAAGGCCATCAGGATCTGGTTCATGAAGAAGGTCATCACGCTGCCGACGCACTGCATGGCGATGCTGGGCAGGCCGACGACGTAGATGCGCTTGATGGCGTCTGCACTGGGGCGGAAGCCGTGCCAGCGGATCTGGATGTCGGGGTTCTTCTTCAGGTTGAAGAAGATGGCGGCACCGGCACCGCAGAACTGGCCGATGACCGTGGCCACTGCCGCGCCGGTGGTGCCGGACAGGGCCTCACCGCAGTAGCCGAAGATGAAGATGGGGTCAAGCACGATGTTCACGATGGCACCGATGAGCTGGCTGCACATGCTCAGGTTGGTGCGGCCGGTCGCGGCCAGCAGCTTTTCGCTCATGGTCTGCAGGAACAGGCCCAGACTGAACACGGAACAGACGGTCAGGTAGCGGATGCCCTGCTCGGCGATCTCCACATCACTGGTCTGCGCATAGAAATACGGCTTCATGCAGGTCAGGCCGATGATGAAAAAGGCAGCAAAGCTGCACAGCGCCAGGAAGATGCCGTTTTCAGCCGTCTTGTTGGCGCGCTCCTGGTCTTTTTCACCCAGGCTCTTGGACAGCAGGGCGTTGACGCCGACGCCGGTGCCGACACCGACGGCGATCATCACATTCTGCAGCGAGAAGGCCAGCGAAACGGCGGTCAGCGCACCTTCGCTGACATGCGAGACGAAGATGGAGTCCACGACATTATAAAGTGCCTGGACCAGCATCGAGACCATCATCGGGATGCTCAGCTTGACGAGCAGCGGGTTGATGGCCATGGTGCCCATGATGTTTTCCTGGGCGGTGGGGGGATTGGTCTGCTTGTTTTCCACGATTTCTCCTTTTGACGTTTTTTCTCTATGCTTGAAACGTGGGCAGAGCGCCGAAGCACCCTACCCACGCAGCATCATTGTTTTTTGACTTTGCAGCCGGGAACGGAGCAGTTACTTCTCCGCAGCCTTTTCCTTGGCGGCCACTGCGTCCAGGATCATCTTCACGCAGGTCTCGCGGCCCAGGGCGGCGTTGATGGCAAGGTCGTAGTTGTGGGCATCACCCCAGCGGTTCTGGGTGTAGTAGTTGTAGTAAGCCGAGCGGTTGCGGTCGGTCTTCTCGATCTCTTCCTTGATGCCCTTCTCGTCGTGTGCCTTGACCAGAGGGTCGGTCTTGGCCAGCTCACGGCGCCACTCCACCGGCGCATAGATGAAGACGCGCAGCACGTCCTTGCGGTCCCGCAGCACATAGTCACCGCAGCGGCCCAGGATGACACAGGGGCCTTCCTCTGCCAGCTGCTTGATGATGCGGCTCTGCAGGATGAACACCTGATCGCCCAGCGGCAGCTCGTTGCCCATGGTGTACAGGCTGTACAGCAGGCTGTGGGTGTGGCGTTTCTCGCTGGCGGCGACAGCCTCCTCGGACAGACCGGAGTGTTTGGCTGCCATGGTGATCAGCTCCTTGTCGTAGAGCTTGATGCCCAGAGCATTTGCAACATCCTCTGCGATGTAGTTGCCGCCGGTGCAGTACTCACGGCCAATGGTGATGATCGTCTTTGCCATAATGTGTTCCTCCTATGTAACAGTTTTTATCCCCGGAAAGCGTTTGGCGGGAGCGGGCCTAGAGGTCCGGCTGCCCGGTGCTCTGGGGGTCATTCTGAGGTGCGGCAGGCGGTGCTGCCGGGGGTCTGGGCGGCGCGGGCAGGCGGACTTCCGCGACCCGCATCCGGCCGGTCTGGTCTACGGCGTAAACGCTGCACCGCCCGCCTGCGGCCAGCTGTTCGGGCGGGAAGCAAAGGCCTCCGTCCGGGGTGCGCTCCATCCGGCGGAACGTCCGGTGAGCCGTGGTGGCATGGGCGATGCCGTCGTGCAGGGTGTAGGCGGTCCAGCCGGAAAAATCATCCGGCAGCGGGTCGCGCTGGCCCCGCTGCTCGAAGTAATAGCAGCGGCCATCCTCGCTGCGGGCCAAGTCGCAGCGGACGCGGTCGGGCAGGTCGGCGGCTGCATCTCTGGGCTTGCGCCGCAGGGCGATGGCCCGGCCTGTGAAGTAGCGCAGGAAATCCGACAGCGCCATGGTGCAGTTGACGGAGCCGTCGCTGTCGGCGGTGGGGTCGTTGAGCAGGACATAATCGGCCATCACGGCGTCGTCGTGGCCAAAGCCCCGCAGCCCCATCCAGATGCCCACCGGGTCACGCTGGCCCCGGATGCGGCGCTCGACCCGGACGGCAACGGGGCAGTCGTCGTGGATCTGGGTGCGCAGGTCCTGCAGGTCCATCCAGGCCTGCCAGCAGGGAAAGCCGCAGCAGCCCGCGGCAGCCGCCGCAAAGGCGGCGTTGCCGGTGCTCCGGGTGGCGTTGTCCTCCATGGCGTAGGCCACCTCTTCGGGCAGAATGTCCTCGCCCCAGCGGTTCATCAGCGCCGCCATGACGAGGGGCAGGTCCATCTCCCGGCCAAAGCTGGGGTCGTGGGCAGAGAGGCAGTATTCCGGCAGGTAAAGCCGCCGGTTCAGCGGCCGGCCCTCGTGTTTTTCCCAGGTCAGGGGGCGGACGGCGGCGGCCAGCAGCCGCACAGCGGGGGTGGATTTGTCGTCGTTGGTCGAGAGGTTGACCTGCAATTGGATGCCGGTGCCGCCGCCCGGCGTGGCCACGGTGACGGTGTCCCCCAGCAGGAAGATCATCCCGTCCTCGCTCTGGGCGTTGATGCTGCAGCGGGGGTAATCCGGGGCCCACTTGCCAAAGCTCATCCAGCCGGTCCAGGTGTTCCCGGCATAGACCCGGCAGCGCACCTCCACCATCGTGTTATGGGGGGCGCTGGCGTTCCAGCTGACGTTCAGGTTGCAGAAAGCCGGCATCGCGAACTCTGGCGTGGTGTAGCTGCCGTAGGGCAGATACCGCCCGGCGGAGCTGTCCAGCACCAAAGCGCCGCTTTCCAGCGCGACATTGTCCAGCGCGCCGCGGGAGAAGGTCTCGGTGCCCTGCAACACGAGGTTATTTCGTTGTTCCATCGCACGGTTCTCCTTTGCGCATCGGTGAAAGATCAGTGTTCGGTGCCTCCGGCTCGTCTTCGCCGTATTCCTCCCGGAGGGCGGCGTCCAGCTCGGCGTCGTGCAGCTTCTGGAGGCTCTCCTCGATGTGGAAGACGCGGTTCACGTCGCCGTAGACGATCTGGCAGCAGACCTCGGTCTGGAACCAGAAGCCGAAGATGAGCATCAGGAAGATGCCCAGCGGCATGCACAGGATGACGACGCCCCAGAACAGGATGGTCACGATGGCGGACGCCAGCGCGTGGGGCAGGAAGGCGATCATGCAGTTCAGGCAGTTCTTCAGCGTCTGGTGGAAGGGCTGGTCCAGCAGGACCACCTGCGGCCACATGTAGGCGAACAGCATGTGGAACAGCACCAGGTTCAGCACCGTGGCCACCCACATGGGCAGGCCGACGTTGGTGCCGTGGTACAGCATGTTGAAGCAGAAATAGACGAGGAAAATCTGGATGGTGATGACGGTGCAGTAGACGATGCCGGGCAGGATGGCGGCTTTGAAGTTCCGCTTGAACGCGCGGCGGTAGGTGGTCCACCAGTAGCCCGCTTCATCGCGCAGGGCGCGGAGTACGGTGTCATACATGCCCGCCAGTGCGGGGCCGGCCAGGATGCCGCCCGCGATGGCGCTGACCACCATGACGGTGAGGTTGTTCATCAGAAAACCGACATACACCAGGCAGATGACCGGCACAAAGCCGATGCAGGTGAGCAGATTGGCCAGGAACATGCCGGACATGTCGCGCCCGACCAGCTCAAAAAAGCGGCCGATGCCCGTTTTGCGGGGGGCGTCCTTCTCGACGCCCGGCCCGGCCTTGCGGAAATCATTTGCAGAAGGAAAAAGACCCATTTTGTTTCGAACCCTTTCTGGTTTGGCTCAGTGCCGCGGGGCAGAAGGAAAAGGAACTGCCCATTGTGCTACCTTTCTTTCTATAAATATACCCGGATTTTGTGAATTTTGCAAGCCATCCGGCCCTTCATTTGTAAAAAAAGTGTTTCGGCTCCCATTTTCGCCCAAAGTGTGGTACAATGAAACAGGCTTTTCAGGCCAGAAGGAGGAACGTATCATGAGCATTCTTCGCACGATCGCGATGTTTGTATATCTGTTTGGCTATATGATCGTCCACTACGGTGTGCTCCGCCGGGCCGAGCGCGCCCTCGCCGCCGGGGACATGGGTACCGTGGAGCAGATCATCAACAAGCATATCCCGCACTGGAGCCGGGGCATCCTGAAGGTGACCGGCGCACAGCTGGTGGTGGAAGGGCAGGAGAACATCCCAAAGGACGGCCCCTGCGTCTTCGTGGGCAACCACCGCAGCTACTACGACATCCCGCTGCTTCTGGTGGCGCTGGATGCGCCCCACGGCATCCTGGCGAAAGAGGAGCTGGAAAAGATCCCTCTGCTCAACCGCTGGATGAAGCTGCTGGGCTGCGTTTTCGTCAAGCGCGACGACATCCGCGCGTCCGTCAAGGCGCTGAACGATGCCACGGCCATCGTGGAGAGCGGCAAGAGCTTCGTCATCTTCCCCGAAGGCACCCGCTATAAGGGCGAAGAGGGCGGCGCAGGCGAGTTCAAGGCCGGTGCGTTCCGCATCGCCATCAAGACCGGTGCCCCGGTGGTGCCGGTGGCCATCTCCGGTGCCCGCGGCCTGTTCGAGGCCCACGGCAGCCGTGCGACTCCCGGTTCCATCCGCATCCGCATCCTGCCGCCCATCCAGACGGTCGGCATGAGCAAGGCAGAGCAGAAACAGCTGCCCGAAGCCGTCCGCCAGACCATCCTCGCACAGCTTTAAGGAGAACTATGGCAAGCTATCGTTACGAACGCGACATCCAGCCCGGCGACCTCAAACCCCGCCGGGAAAAACAGTATACCCGGAAAGAACGCTGGGCCAACTGGTGGGATTATAACCTGAAGTGGGTGATCCTCATCGGCATCGCCGCGGCCTTTGTGGCGTACAACTTCATCGGGCAGTATTTCTTTACCACCAAGGCCGACTACAATGTGGCCGTGGTGGCTCCCTACTACCTGCCGGAGGATACCGTGAACGCGCTCCAGACCCAGCTTGCCCAATTCGGCGAAGACCGGAACGGCGACGGCAAGGTGGTCGTGACCCTGAACGTCTATACGCTGGACTATTCCGACGAGGAGACCCAGACCGAGAGCGCGGCCTACCTGACCATGGCGGGCACCACCAAGCTGGCCGCCGATGTGCAGGGCGGTCTGAGCGCGGTCTTCCTGCTGTACGACCCGGCGGGCTTTGAAGAGAGCACCGGCACCCTGCGCTACCTCGACGGCAGCCTGCCTGAACCCGGCAGCGACGGCGACTGGTGGAACATGGTCTACCGGTGGACCGACTGCCCCGCCCTGACCGGGCTGGGCCTCGGTGAATACCAGGCCGATACCACCCACGCTCAGGGCGGCGACAGCCAGGAGTACATGGCGCAGTTCTACGTCGGGATGCGCGGTGCCTGGAACTCCGGCACCGCCGACAACCTCAAGGGCGGCGAAGAGTTCTGGCAGGCGCTGACTGCCGGGGCCGTCTCCACCGCCAGCGCGGAGGACTGATGCCATGCGGTTCCGCCTGATCAAGCGGGAGGCCGGTGCCCCCCGCCGCCTGCCCGCCGCGCCGCCCCCGGAGCCAGAACGCGCCCCGCCCCGCGCCGCCGACCTCGACAACCCCTATGGCCGGTATTACGGGAAGGCGCGGAGCCGGGAAGACCTGCGAAAATGACCCCATAGAAGAGTCTCATCCGCCCGATGGCAGATGAGACTCTTTCGTTTTTCCAAAGCAAAATCTGAAAAAAACTCCGCACAGAACCGGGGCGGGGTTTGTTGTTTCTGTGTCCGGGTTATGGTATACTCATTCCGTATCATCTCCGGTATCATGAAAACAAAGGATGTGGAACCCATGGACGCACTGGACAAAGCCCGCCGGGAGATCGACACGGTGGACGCTGCGCTGGCCGCGCTGTTCGAGCGGCGGATGGCGGCTGTGCTGGCGGTCGCCGAATACAAAAAGGCCCACGGCCTGCCGATCTTCGATGCCGCGCGGGAAGCCGTGGTGCTGGACAAAGCCGAAGCGCGCATTCAGGACCCCGCCCTGCGCCCCTATTACCGCGACCACGTACAGCACATGATGGATGTGGCCAAGCAGTACGAGGCCGAGGTGCTGGGCCGGAACCGCGCCGCCTATCAGGGCGTGGAGGGAGCCTTTGCGCACATCGCGCTCAAGGCGCTCTTCCCCCATGCGGAGGCGGTCAGCTGCCCCACCTGGGACGAGGTCTTCGACGCGGTGGAACGCGGCGATGCAGCCCATGGCGTGGTCCCCTTTGAGAACAGCCACGCGGGCGATGTGTCCGCCGTGCTGGACCTGTGCTACAACCACCCCGCCCTGTGGGTCGTGGATGTGTACGACTTGCCCATCTCGCAGAACCTGCTGGTCCTGCCCGGCACTCCGCTGAGCGAGCTGAAGCATGTGTACAGCCACCAGCAGGCCATTGCCCAGAGCGAGACCTTCTTAAAGCAGTTCCGCCTGCCGGCCACGGCCATGCCCAACACGGCCATGGCGGCCAAATTCGTGGCCGAGAGCGGCGACCGGACGCAGGCGGCCATCGCCAGCGTGGAAACGGCGGCGCTGTACGGGCTGGAAGTTCTGGTGCCCAGCATCAACACCGATGGCGACAACACCACCCGGTTCATCGTCCTCAGCCGCGAAAAGCCCACGGCGGGCAACCGCTTCTCGCTGCTGTTCACGGTGGACAACAAGCCCGGCAAGCTGGCCGAGGTCATCCAGATCATCGGTGCCAGCGGCTACGATATGGAGTCCATCAAGAGCCGCCCGCTGCCCCATGTCCCCTTCGATTACTATTTTTACGTTGAGCTGGTGGGCGACCCCACCGCCGAAGAGACCGCCGCGCTGCTGCGCGCGCTGAACCATGTCTGCCGCACGGTACGGCTGTTAGGAGTGTACAACAAATGAGCGATTTTATCGGAACCAAGCTCACCATGAATCTGGGCGAGCGCAGTTATGACATCATCCTGAAGAACGGCGCACTGGAGAACCTGTACCAGTTCGCCCGGCTGGACCGCAGGGTGGCCGTCGTCACCGACAGCGGCGTCCCGGCCCAGTATGCCCAGCGGGTGGCCGACCAGTGCCGCGAGGCCCGGATCATCACGGTGCCCCAGGGCGAGGCCAGCAAGAGCTTCAAGATCCTGGAGAGCGTTTTACAGCAGATGCTCGATTTCAACATGGGCCGCGGCGACCTGGTCGTGGCGGTGGGCGGCGGCGTCGTGGGCGATCTGGCCGGATTTGCCGCCTCCATCTATATGCGGGGCATCGACTTCATCAACTGCCCCACCACCACGCTCTCGATGATTGATTCCTCCATCGGCGGCAAGACGGCGGTGGATCTGGGCGATACCAAGAACATCGTGGGTGCCTTCTGGCAGCCGAAACTGGTCATCGTGGACCCGGATACGCTGGCCACCCTCCCCCGCCGCCACTACATCAACGGCCTGGCCGAGGCGGTCAAGGCCAGCCTGCTGGCAGACCCGGAGCTGTTCGCCATCTTTGAGAAGGGCGACATCGACGCCCAGATCGGCGAGATCATCTGCCGCAGCCTGCGGTTCAAGAAGGGCATCGTGGAGCAGGACGAGACCGAGCAGGGGATGCGCAAGGCGCTGAACTTCGGCCACACCATCGGCCACGGCATCGAGGCCGTCAAGGGCATCAAGGGTCGCCGCACCGTGGGCCTGTTCCACGGCGAGTGCGTGGCGCTGGGGATGCTGCCCATGATCGAATCCAAGGCGCTGCAAAAGCGGGTGCGGGCGGTCTACCGCCGCCTGGGCCTGCCCCTGCGCACCACCTACAACAAAGAAAAGGTGCTGGCCGAGATGCTGCACGACAAAAAGGCGCAGGGCGGTCAGATCACCATCATCAAGGTGCCGGGTCTGGGCTGCTGGCGCGCTGAGACCATCCCGGTGGAGGGCCTGCGCCCCCTGCTGGGCATGGAGGAATGACCATGAAGAACACGTTCGGGTCTGCCCTCTCCCTGACCATCTTCGGCGAGAGCCATGGCCGCGCCATCGGCGCCGTGCTGGACGGCATGGCGGCGGGGGTGCCGGTGGATGAGGCGTTCCTCGCCGCCTGCATGGACAAGCGCCGGGCGCGGGGCGACGGCCTGTCCACCCCCCGCGTGGAGGCGGACCGGGTGCAGTTCCTCTCCGGCGTTGTGAACGGCCGGACGACCGGCACCGCCATCGCCCTGATGATCGAGAACCAGAACACCCGCAGCGGCGATTATGCCAAGACCGCCGACCTGCTCCGCCCCGGCCATGCGGATTACACAGCTTATGCCAAATACCACGGCTTTCAGGATGCGCGGGGCGGCGGACACTTTTCCGGCCGCATCACGGCGGCGCTGGTGGCAGGCGGTGCGGTGGTGCTGGGTGCCCTCGACCGGGCCGGCATCAACATCGTGACCCACATCGGGCGGTGCGCGGGCGTTGCGGACACCCCCTTTGCGCTGGATGACCCGGCGGCACTGGGGGCGCAGGCCGAAGCGCTGCTGAGCCGGGGCGATGGCTTCGCCCTGCTGAACGAGGAGGCCGAAGAGCCGATGAAAGCGGCCATCCGCGCCGCAGGCAGCGCAGGCGACAGTGTGGGCGGTACGCTGGAAACTGCCATCCTCGGCCTGCCCGCAGGCGTCGGCGAACCCTATTTTGACAGCGTGGAAAGCGAGCTGGCCCACATGGCCTTCTCGGTCCCGGCCGTCAAGGGCATCGAGTTCGGCACCGGCTTCGGCTTCGCCGACCTGAAGGGCAGCGAAGCGAACGATGCCTTCCGGATGCAGGGGAGCCGCATCGTGACGGCCACCAACCACAACGCGGGCCTGAACGGCGGCATCTCCAACGGGATGCCGGTCGTCTTCCGCACCGTGGTCAAGCCCACGCCCAGCATCTACAAACCACAGGATACCGTGGATTACATTGCAAAACAGAACGCGGAACTTTCCATCCAGGGCCGTCACGACCCCTGCATCGTGCCCCGTGCGGCCGTCGTGCAGACCTGCGCGGCGGCGCTGGCCGTCGGCGACCTGCTGACCGCGAAGTACGGCATGGCCTGGATGGAACAGCCCACCGCTTACCGCAAGGAGGAGCTGTAAATGGAATACGGACTCATCGGCTCCAAACTGGGGCACTCGTACTCGAAGATCATCCACGAGATGCTCTGCGGCTACCGGTACGACCTGTGCCCGCTGCCCACCGAGGAGGAGGCGCGGGCCTTCCTGACCCGGCGGGCCTTCAAGGCGATCAATGTGACCATCCCGTATAAACGGCTGGTCATGGGATCCTGCTCCTACATCGACCCGCGCGCCAAGGCCATCGGGGCCGTGAACACGGTCGTGAACCGGAACGGCCTGCTCTACGGCTACAACACCGACTATCTCGGCTTTGCCTACCTGGCCGATGCCCACGGCGTGGAGTTCGCGGGCCGGACCGTTCTCATTCTGGGCACCGGCGGCACCCACAACACCACGAGCGCCGTGGCAAAAGATAAGGGCGCGGCCAGAGTGCTGACCGTCAGCCGGCATCCGGACCCCGAAAAGGGTGAGCTTTCCTATGCGGAAGCCGTCCACAGCGGGGCCGACATTGTCATCAACACCACCCCGGCGGGCATGTACCCGAACGTGGGGGTCTGTCATCTGGATGTGGCCGCGATGCCGGGGCTGGAAGCCGTCCTCGACGTGGTCTACAATCCGGACAAAACGGAACTGATCCTGCGCGCCGAGGAGGCGGGTGTGCCAGTGGCCGTGGGCGGCCTCGAAATGCTGGTGGCCCAGGCCGTGTATGCGGCGGAATACTTCCTGGACTGCAAGTTCGACGATGCCCCGGCCGAGATCCGCGCCATCACCGCCCAGCTCCGGAAAGAGCAGCTGAACGTGGCGCTCATCGGGATGCCCTCCTGCGGCAAAACGACCATCGGCCGTGCGCTGGCCGACCGGCTGGGCAAGCGGTTCGTGGACCTGGATGAGGAGATCGTCCGGGCCGCAGGCCGCAGCATCCCGGACCTCTTCGCCGCAGAGGGCGAGGATGGCTTCCGGGCACGGGAGGCCGAGCAGACCGCCCGCTTTGCCAGAGAGGGCCGTCAGGTGCTCTCCTGCGGGGGCGGGGTCGTCAAGCGGCCCGAAAACCTGCGGGCCCTGCGGCAGAACGGCGTGGTGCTCTTCATCGACCGCCCGCTGGACGCTCTGACTGTGGGCGGCGGGCGTCCGCTCTCCACCAGCGCCGAGGCGCTGAAGACCATGGAAGCCCAGCGCCGCCCGCTTTATCTGGCCGCAGCCGATGCGGTCATCCCGAACGAAACGACCGTTGCAGACGCCGTTGCGGCGGCACTGGAGGCATTGGATGCGATTTTTGTTCATTAACGGGCCAAACATCAACATCACCCGCTTCACCGAGCCCGGTGTGGAGGGCGAAGTGGACTACAACGGCCTGCTGGATTATCTGGACGTCTGCTGCCAGCAGATGGGCATCGAGCCGGATTTCTTCCAGTCCAACCATGAGGGCGATATCATTGATGAGATCCAGTCGGCCGCAGGCCGCGCCGACGGCATCATCCTCAATCCGGGCGGCTATGCCTATTACAGCGTGGCCATTCTGGAAGCGCTGCAGCTCTGCGGTGTGCCCGCCGTGGAGGTGCTCATGAGCGAACCCAGCGGCCGGGAGCCGTTCCGGAACACGGACGTCGTCTCGTTCGGCTGTCAGGGCCGCTTTGCGGGCGAGGGCATCGGCGGCTATCTCCACGCATGCAGTTATCTGGTGCAGCTGCTCCGGCTGGACGGCGGCGCACAATCGCACATGGTGCAGTAAGGAAAGAAACCTCTCAGCAGCGGCTGAGAGGTTGACACGTTGATAAAAGGGAAAGGAATGCAAGAAGATGATCATTTCGACGAAAAAAGGCACCCCGAAGGAAGAACTGGAAAAGATCGTGGACCGCTTTGAAAAGCAGGGCCTCGATGTCACCCTGATCACCGGCAAGGACTACAACGTCTTCGGTCTGGTGGGCGACACCACCAAGATCGACGAGCGCGATGTGCTCGCCAACCCCTGGATCGACAACGTGACCCGTGTGTCGGCCCCGTATAAGCGCGCCAACCGCCTGTTCCATCCCGCCGACTCGGTCATCGACTGCGGCGGCGTCCGGATCGGCGGCCGGGAGAAGATCGCCGTCATGGCCGGCCCGTGCAGCATCGAGAGCGAGGAACAGGCCCTGCGCATCGCCCAGAGCGTCAAGGCCGGCGGTGCCGCCCTCTTCCGCGGCGGTGCCTACAAGCCCCGCACCTCTCCCTACTCCTTCCAGGGTCTGGAGACCGAGGGCATCCTCGACATGGTCAAGGCCCGCGAAGCCACCGGCCTGCCCATCGTTTCCGAGCTGATGAGCGAAGACCGCATCCCGGAGTTTGAAGAGTACGTCGATGTCGTGCAGATCGGTGCCCGCAACATGCAGAATTTCCAGCTGCTCAAGGCGGTGGGCAAGATGCACAAGCCGGTCCTGCTCAAGCGCGGCCTGTGCAATACCATCGAGGAGTGGATCATGAGCGCCGAGTACATCATGGCCGGCGGCAACGAGCAGGTCATCCTCTGCGAGCGCGGCATCCGCACGTTTGAAAAGTACACCCGCAACACGCTGGACCTTTCCGCCGTGCCCATCATCCACGAAAAGACCCATCTGCCCGTCATCGTGGACCCCAGCCACGCCACCGGCAAGGCCAACCTCGTGGAGCCGATGATGATCGCTGCGGTGGCCGCCGGTGCCGACGGTCTGGAAGTGGAGGTCCACTACGACCCCCGCCACGCATGGAGCGACGGTGCCCAGTGCCTGACCCCGGACAGCTTTGCACAGGCCATGGCCAAGTGCCGCCAGGTCGCATGGGCCATCGGGCGGGAGATGTGACCCTCTCAGGCCCCAGCTCTCCCGCAGGGAGAGCGTTTGGCAGAACGGGCAGAAGGAGGGCTGCAAATGCGGATCACGATCCAACCAGACAGAAACATTGACGGGATCATTATGGCCCCGCCCAGCAAGAGCATGGCGCACCGGGCCGTGCTCTGTGCGGCGCTGGCAAAGGGCATCTCGCACATCCGGAATCTGGAGTTCAGCAAGGATATCGCCGCCACCCTCGCGGCGGCGGGCCAGCTCTGCGCCCGCGTCACCACCGGCGGGAACGATGCAGTGGTGGAGGGACTGGGCCGTTTTCTGCCCGTGGAAGCTCCGGTGGACTGCTGCGAGAGCGGCAGCACCCTGCGCTTCCTCATCCCGCTGGCCAGCCTCACCGGCCAGGAAGTGACCTTTGTGGGCCGCGGGCGGCTGATGGAGCGGCCCCAGTCGGTGTATGAAGCGCTGTACCGGGAGCAGGGCCTCTGCTTTGTGCAGAGTCCTTCCGGCCTGACCGTGGAAGGGGCGCTCTCCAGCGGGGACTATACGCTGGCGGGCAATGTGTCCAGCCAGTTCATCAGCGGGCTGCTGTTCGCCCTGCCGCTGCTGGGCGGCACCAGCACCCTTCACCTGCTCCCGCCGGTGGAGAGCCGCAGCTACATCGACATGACCCGGTCCGTTCAGGCGGCGTTCGGCGTCACGAGCCGGTGGGTGGACGAAACGACGCTGGAGATCCCCGGCGGGCAGGCATACCGCCCCTGTGACTACACCGTCGAGGGCGATTACAGCCAGGCGGCCTTCCCGGCGGTGCTGGGGGCTGTCACCGGCGGCATCACGCTGACCGGCCTGGCCGAACCGACCTTGCAGGGCGACGCGGCCATTCTGGACATCCTGCGCCGGTGCGGGGCCGACTTCTCCCGCACCGAACAGGGCATCGTCTTCCGGAAAGCGCCGCTCCACGGCACGGACATCGACCTGGCCGACTGCCCCGACCTCGGCCCGGTGCTGATGGTGCTGGGCCTGTTCTGCGAGGGGCAGTCGGTCATCCAGAACGCGGAACGCCTCCGCATCAAGGAGAGCGACCGCATCGAGGCCATGGAAACAGAGCTGCGCAAATGCGGCGGGGTGCTGTCCAGCACGGGCGGCACCATCACCATCGAGGGCTGTGCCGGGGCGCTCCATGCGCCGGAGGGCGTCCTCTCCGGCCACAACGACCACCGGGTCGTCATGAGCCTGTCGGTGCTGGCACTGGCGGCAGGGCTGCGGCTGCCCATCGACGGCGCCGAGGCCGTCACGAAGAGCTGGCCGAATTTCTTTACAGCCATCAAGCCATTGGGCGCGGAGGTAGAAGATGTTGGATAAAACGAAACGTTATCTCGTGGTGGGCCTCGGCCTGCTGGGCGGCAAATATGCGCTGGAACTCTCCAAAGCCGGGTTCCATGTGGACGGCATCAACCGCAGCGAGGGCCACTTGCAGTTCGCGCTCGACCATGGCTACATCGAGCGGGGCAAAACCCACGATTTTGAAGACCTTGTCCGGGAGGCCGACCACATCATCTTCGGCCTCTACCCCACGGCCCTCATCGAGTGGTTCCGGACGTACGGCCCGCTCCTCAAGCCAGGCTGCATCTTCACGGATGTGTCCGGCGTCAAGACCGGCCTTGTGGAGCCGGTGCAGGCCCTCTGCCCGGCGGGGGTCGAGTTCATCGCCAGCCACCCGATGGCAGGCCGCGAGACCTCCAGCGTGGAACACGCCGCCGAGGTGAATTTTGCCCCGGCGAACTTCATCATCACCCCGACCGGGAAGAATACCCCGGAGGCCATCGCCTGGGTCCGAGAGCTGGCCGAGGTGCTGGGCTTCAAACACATCTGCACCCTGACCGTGCAGGAGCATGACCGGATGGTCGGCTATGTCAGCCAGCTGTGCCATGCCATCGCCGTCAGCCTGATGTGCGCCAACGACAACACCTCGCTGTGCGAGTACACGGGCGACTCCTTCCGGGATCTGACCCGCATCGCACGCATCAACGACAAAATGTGGGCAGAACTGTTCCTCTGGAACAGGGACAACCTCATCTCGGAGATCGACCAGTTCGACGCCGCGCTCGGCGCACTGCGCAGCGCGCTGGCGGCGGGCGACCGCGAAAAGCTCGAAGAGATGTTCCGCCTTTCCACCCAGCGCCGTGCGGCGTTCGACAAGAAGCTCCCCGAATGAGGTGAACCTATGCCCAAGCAGGAAGGCCAGAAATCCAAGCTGTTGGCGCTTTTGCGCATTTTTGAGACACAGACCGACGAAAACCACCTGCTGAACGTGCCCCAGCTGGTGGGGCTGCTGGAACAGCAGGGCATCCTCTGCGAGCGCAAGAGCGTGTACAGCGACATCGACGCGCTGAACGCACTGGGGTACGACATCCAGCTCCGGCGGGGCCGGGGCGGCGGCTATTTTCTGGCCAGCCGCACCTTTGACCTAGCCGAGCTGAAGCTGCTGGTGGACGCCGTGCAGGCCAGCCGGGTGGTGTCCAGCGCCACGAGCCGCCGCCTGATCCGGAAGCTGGAAAAGCTCTGCTCCAATTACGAGGGCAGCCAGCTGCAGCGTCAGGTCTACGTGGACGGCCGCCCCAAGACCGACAGCAGGAGCCTGCTGTACAGCATCGACGCGCTGCACGAGGCCATCAACACCGGCCGGATGGTGGAGTTCCATTACAAAAAAGTGGGCCGGCCCGAAAAGCGGGTCATCAGCCCATGGCAGATGGCGTGGGAGAACGGCTGCTATTACCTCATCGCCTATCAGGACGAAAAGGAGCCGGTGGGCATCCGCCACTACCGGGTGGACCGGATGTCCGGCGTCCGGGTGCTGGAGCTGCCCCGCCGCGGCCAGGAGCAGTTTGCCAATTTCGATCTGCCCGCCTACCTGCGCAAGCACTTCAGCATGTACGGCGGCCTCGAACGGCGCGTGACCCTGCGCTGCACAGCCGACCTCGAAAGCGCCATGCGGGAGCGGTTCGGCGCTTCGCCGACCTTCCTGCCGGAGGAGGACGAGCGCTTTCACTTTGATGTGCCCATCTGTGTCAGCGAGCCGTTCTACGGCTGGGTGGCGGGCTTTGGCGGCAAGGTGGAAGTCCTTGCGCCCGAAGACGTCCGCACCGGGATGCGGGCGCTGGCCGAACAGCTGGCGGAAGAGCATCGCTAAACAAGAAAAACGGACCGTGAAAACGGTCCGTTTTTTGCGTGGTTCTGCAATTATTCGTCCAATTCCAGATCGCTCGGCAGGAGCACATCCAGCGCGGCAGCGGGTTCGGCGACGAGGCGGCGGCTCTGGTGGAAGATGGCCTTTTCGAGGGTGTTGCGGGCCAGACGGCCGTTGCCGGCGGTGCGGGCGTCGTCGGCCTGACGGCGGGCGTAGTAGTTCCGCAGCGGCTCTTCGCAGGCCTCCGAGAGGGTGTAGCCCTTGTTTTTTGCGAGGACGTGGGTGATCTGCAGCAGCTCGTCGGCGGTGTAGTCCGGGAACTCGATTTTGTTGGGGAAGCGGCTGGCCAGACCGCTGTTGGCGGTGAGGAAGGTCTCCATCTCTCTGGTATACCCGGCCAGAATGACCACAAGCTCGTCGCGGTGGTCTTCCATCCCTTTGACGAGGGTATCAATGGCTTCGAGGCCGAAGCTGTCCTGCTCGCCGCGGTAGAGGCTGTAGGCCTCGTCGATGAAGAGGACGCCGCCGAGGGCACTCTCAATGACGCTGTTGGTCAGCGGTGCGGTGTGGCCGGTGTAGCGGCCCACGAGGTCGCCGCGGCCCACCTCCACCAGCTGCCCGCCCTTGAGCGCCCCGATGGCCTTGAGGTACTTGGCCACCAGCCGGGCGATGGTGGTCTTGCCGGTGCCGGGGTTGCCGGTGAAGATCATGTGCATCGAAAGGCTGGCTGTTTTCATGCCCGCAGCGGCGCGGCGCTGCTGGACCTGCAGATTGTCGGCCAGACCGAACACGTATTCCTTGACCGGGGCCAGACCGACCAGCTCCGAGATCTCCGCCCGGATCTCATCCAGTGCGCCGGTGTAGGCGGCGGGCAGCAGGTCAAACAGCGGGGCCGGGGCGGCATCGTTCAGGCGGAAGAGCAGGCCCTCCGGTGCGGCGGTCAGGGTCACGGTGCCGGTGAGCGGCCTGTCCGTTTGCAGGCAGTATTCGCTCAGAGCACGGAAGATGCGGTCGCAGCAGCCGGACAGCCCGGCTGCGCCCTTCTGGGGGGTGCACTGGGCGGCGACGTAGTCCCGCACATCAGCCCCGGCGGCGAGGGTCAGGCCCAGCCGGGCCGTGACCTTCTGGGCCAGCGCGTTCAGCTGCTGGGCGGCGAGGGCTGCAAGGTCTGCCCGCTGGTAGGCTGTCGTCTCGCAGACGTCGCCCAGTGCCGAGACCATGCCTGCGCCGAACTTGTCCGCCATGGCGGCGCGGCCCTCGTTCGAAAAGAAGATGAGATACTTCCCGCAGGGGTCGAGACGGCTGACTGCGCCGGGGGCCAAGGCCGTTCCGGCGTCCACCAGAATGCCGTCCCGGTTGACGATGTACCGGCTGGAGAGCGGGGCGCTGCCCCGGACGGCCAGGTCGGACAGTGTCTTCAGAAAGCTGGGGCAGCAGCTCTCATAGTGTTCAAAGACCACGATCTCGCCGGGGGCGTGGAGCGCGGCGTAGAGGTCCTGTAAAAAGAGCTTTTCGGCGGCGGGGTTCGCGTAAAGCGCCAGGTCGAGCGCGGCGATCTGGTCGTTTTGCAGCAGGCCCCGCGCAGCCATGCAGCGGGCGGTCTCCTCCAGCGCGAAGTGCCGCCCGGTGCCGGTGCCGCCGCTCAGCAGGATGACGTTCCGGGCGGCGGGCGGCTCGGTGCCCAGCACAAAGGGGCGGCGCATGGCGCGGACGACCGCGTCCACAAAGGAGTCCTGCCCCAGCACGGTCTGCCGGACTTCGTCGGCCAGCCCCTCGAAGCTGCCCAGATGTTCGGGTTTCACGTCGGTGGTGCCTTTGGCCAGCAGACCGTCGTTCTCCATGTCCCGCAGCATCCGGCGGCTGTCGGCCAGCGCAGCCTCGGCGGCGGTGTCCTGCGTCTTCAGCTGGGCCGACTGGGCCTTGAGCATCGCGTCCAGCTTCTTCTGCTGTTCCAAAAGCGCCGCGTTCAGGTCGTTCAGAGTGCTGTTTGGCTGCTGCCGGGGTTCGGCGGGGGTGCCGGGGGCGGCCTTGAATCTGCCGCCCGGCCCGAAGACTCCATTCATCAGGGTCTCCCAATCGTCTGTGTATGCCATGTCATCGCCTCCGTGATCGGTTCATTTCTTTCAGTATAGTGTACCGCAGCCCCATTTGCAAGGAAACTCTTGCAAAATCCGCGCAAGCCGGGTACACTAATTTCAAAAGGCCTGCCTCTGGCGAGGGCGGGAATGTCAGGATAAAGGATGAGAGTCAATGAAAACGCCTGCACAATGGAAAGCATGGTTCGAAAGCGAGGAGTTTGCCCGTCAGACCGACTATCAGGGGCCGCTGGGCGCGGCGTATTCCCCATCGGGCACCCACCTGCGGCTTTGGGCACCCACGGCGCAGTCGGTCCGGGTCGATCTTTACCGGAAAGGCGACGGCGGGGCCTGCATCGGCAGTCTGCCGCTGAGCCCGTGGGGGCATGGCGTCTGGGGCGTTTATCTGCCCGGCGACCAGCACGGGAAGTATTATCATTTCAACGTGACCACCGAGTGGGGCAGCGTGACCACCGCTGACCCCTATGCCCGCGCGGCGGGCGTGAACGGGGCGCGGAGCATGATCGTGGATCTGGCCCGCACCGACCCGCCGGGCTGGGAGCAGGACAAACGGCCGGTCATCCCGGCGTCGAAGCGGAGCGTCTGGGAGGTCAGCGTCCGGGATTTCTCGCAGGACCCGGCCAGCGGGGTGCGCAATGCGTGGCGGGGCAAATTCCTGGCCTTTACCCAGCAGGGCACGACCCTGAACTGCGACGGCGTCCACCCCACCTGCCTGAACTACCTCAAGCGGCTGGGGGTGCGCTATGTCCAGCTCATGCCCATCTTTGATTTCGGCAGCGTGGATGAGAGCCGCCCGTTGACCCGGCAGTACAACTGGGGCTACGACCCCACAAACTACAACGTCCCGGAGGGCAGCTACTCCACCGACCCCGCCCGCGGCGAGGTCCGGGTGCGGGAGTGCAAGCAGATGATCCAGGCCCTCCATGCGGCGGGCATCGGTGTGGTGATGGATGTGGTGTACAACCACATGTACCGCTCCGACAACGTGCTGAACCGAGCGGTCCCCCTCTATTATTTCCGCCAGAGCGAGGACGGCAGCCTTTCCAACGGCAGCGGCTGCGGCAACGAGTTTGCCAGTGAGCGGCCCATGGCCCGGCAATACTTTCTGAATTCGGTGCTCTACTGGGCGCAGGAGTATCACATCGACGGCTTCCGGTTCGACCTGATGGGCCTGTACGATGTAGAGACGATGAACCTGCTGCGGGCCGAGCTGGACAAGCTGCCCGGCGGGCGGGACATCCTGATGTACGGCGAGCCGTGGCAGGGCGGCAGCAGTGCGCTGCACCGGTACGAGGCGAACAAGAACAATCTGGCCATGCTGAACGACCGCATCGGCATCTTCTGCGACGACACCCGCGACGCCATCAAGGGCGGCTGCTTCAATGCGCGGGAGCCGGGCTACGTGGAGGGAAAGCCCGGCAGCTTCTGGGACATCGGCGGGGCCGTGGCGGCGTGGTGCCGCAGCGATAAGTTCCCGCCCCACACGCCGGGGCAGATCGTCAGCTATGTGTCCGCCCACGACAATTTTACCCTGTGGGACAAGCTGCTCCTGGTGCGCTACGAGCGCCCGGAGTTCGGCGCGGTGGACCGTGCCGCCCTGGCCCAGAACCGGCTGGCGGCAGGCATCTGCCTCACCTGCATGGGCCTGCCCTTCTGGCAGGCAGGCGAAGAGTTCGCCCGCACCAAAAAGGGGCAGGGCAACAGCTACCGCTCCTCCCCGGCGCTGAACCGGCTGGACTGGAAGCGTGCCGAGCAGTTCCACGGGCTGGTGGACTATTACCGGGGCCTCATCGGGCTGCGGAATGCCTTCCCGCGGCTGGGCGCGGTGGACAGGGCCAGCCCCAACGCCATTGCATTTTTTGATTTGGAACAGCCGCTGGTGGGCTGGCGTCTGCCTGCCCTGCCCGGCGATGGGGCGTGGTGGGGCGCGCTCTGCGTCTACTACAACCCCACCGAACAGGAACAGCCCATCCGGCTGCCCGACGGGCGCTGGAAGCTGCTGAGCGACGGCACCTCGTCCAGCCTGTGGCGGGGCGACAGCCGCATCCTGAGCGGCGAAGCGGTCCTGGCCCCGGTCAGTGCGACCATCTTCGGCTTGGTATAAACAGCAATCCCCCGGCCAGCGGGTCACCGCCAGTCGGGGGATTTTTGAAGAAGAAAGGGATCAAATCCTGATAACGCCTTGCGGCGGAGGGTGGCTCAGTTGTTGGCCGAACGCTGTGCGGCGGTGTTCGACGCATTCTTTTCGCCCAGCGTCAGCGAGACGGTCTGCATCTGGCCGTCGCGGGCAACGGTGATGGAAAGGGTGTCACCGGCCGTGTGCTGCTGCATCAGGGTGCCAAGGTCGTCTTTCTGGGCGATCTCGGTGCCGTCGATGCTGACGATGCGGTCCCCAACCTTCAGACCGGCCTTGTCGGCCGGGCCGCCCTGCACGACGTCCACGACATAGACGCCGTAGGCGTTGACGTTGAACTGGGCCGCCGTCTGGGCATCGGTCACGGCGATGTAGGTGATGCCAATATACGGCCGACCGGAGACATAGCCGTTCTCCAGCAGGTCCTGCGCCACCTGAATGGCGTCGTTGATGGGGATGGCGAAGCCCAAACCCTCCGCGTCCGAGCTGGAGGACTTGGCGTTGACCAGACCGATCAGCTCACCGTTCATGTTGAACAGACCGCCGCCGGAGTTGCCGGGGCTGACGGAGGCATCCATCTGGATCAGGGACATGGTGTTGGTGGAGCTGCTGCCCTGGATGGTCACGCTGCGGTTCAGTGCGCTGACGATGCCGCTGGTGACGGTGCCGCCCAGCTCACCCAGCGGGTTGCCGACGGCCAGGACGCTGTCGCCGACCGACAGGCTGTCGCTGTCGCCGACGGTGGCGGGGGTCAGGCCGGTGGCGTCGATCTTCAGCACGGCGACATCGCTGGTGTCGTCCTCGCCCACCACGGTGGCGGTGTAGTCGGTATCCCCGATGGTCACGGTGATCTGCGATGCCCCGGAGACGACGTGCGCACAGGTGAGGATATAGCCGTCCGAGCTGATGATGACACCGCTGCCTGCGCCGGACTCGACCTGATTCTGACCGTACCAGGACCACTGCGAGTAGACGACCTGTTCGGTGGTGATGACCACGACGCTGGGGCTGACCATCTCGGAGACCTGCGAAGTAGTCATGCCGCTGGACGCGACGGCGGTGCCGGAGGCCGCGCTGCTGTCGGTGCGCTCCACCTGCTGGATGACGACCTTGTTGCCTGCATTGCCGACCCGTGCGCCCACGAAGCCGCCTGCAAAGCCCATGGCTGCGGCCAGCACCAGCGCAACGGCGCTGCGGACGATGCGGCCGCCGCTATGCTTGCGGCGCTTCTTCGGAGGCTTGGAGGCTTCTGCCTGCGGCTCCGGGCCTGCCGGGGGCGGCGTAGTGCCGCCATTGCCGGTGGAAGTTTCCGACGGGCGGGCCGGGGCGGGGTCGCTGTAAGTGCCCGCCGTGTTGGCGGTGTTCATGCCGGAGGAGCCGACGTTGGGGTATCCGGTATCGCCGGACGAACTATTTGCAGAGGAATAATCGTATTCCCATTTGTTTTCATTTTCCATGGTACAACTTCCTTTCTCGAAGGGACTGGTTCGGGAGGGGCGCTTCGCCCGTCCCTCTCTGGAACTGGCTCTATTGTAACCGCCAATTGTGAAAACGAATCGCTGAGCGGGTGAAGAATGTGTGAAATAAGGTCGTAACCGCGGGCCTTGACAGCGGCGCGGGAGCTTGGTATTGTAAGGGAAAAGGAGACTGCGTATGAAACTGGAAGAACGGCCCGGCGGCTTTGCACTGTATAAAGAGAAGACCGAGGTGGGCGGCTGTCAGCTGACCCGGACGGCGGCAGGGGCGGACGTTGCCTGCCTTACCATTGTACCAGAATGGCGGCGGAAAGGCTATGGGTCTTATCTGCTAAAAGAGATATTGCGCCGCTTTGGCGGATATGACAGGGAGACGGCCACCGTTTTCACGGCCCCGCTGCCCGCTGCGCCGGAGGAGAAAGCGTTCTGGGCAAAGTTCGGCTTCCGGGAGGAGGCCGGGCGGCTCTGCCGCCGCCGGACGCCGGACCTGACTGCTGTGAAGTTCGTGCAGGACTTCCTTGCGGCTCGGCTGCAAAACCCGCAGCTGCTGGTGGATGCCACCTGCGGCAACGGCGGAGATACGGCGTTTCTGTGCCGTCTGGCGGGCGGGACGGGCCGGGTGCTGGGCTTTGACATCCAGCCCGAAGCCATTGCCTCCACCCGACGGAATCTGGCCGCGAACGGGCTTTCCGCCGAGCTGTACTGCGGCAGCCATGCAGACCTGCTGCATTCTGTGCAGCCCGGTACGGCGGATGCCGTGATGTTCAACTTCGGCTGGCTGCCGGGGGCAGACCACACGGTCTTTTCCCACGCGGAGAGCAGCATCCCTGCGCTGGAAGCGGCCCTCGACGCACTGCGGCCCGGCGGGGTGCTCAGCGCCATCCTTTACAGCGGCCGGGTCATCGGGTCGGACGAGAAAACGGAGATCCTGCACTGGATGCGCACACTGCCCCTGACGCGCTGCACCGTCCTCGTCTGCGATTTCGCCAATTGGGCCGAAACGGCACCCCTGCCCTGCTTTCTTCTGAAAAAATGAGAAAAGTCTTGCATCTAGGTGGAATTTCTGCTAAAATAAATGCTGTTTGATTTTTAGACGGCCGGACCCTCTTTGGCATCGCGTATGCGATGCCGCCTCCCCCTTTGGCGGAGCGGGCGCAAAGCGCCTGAGAGGGCAGGCCTATTGATGGAGAACGACCCATGTGACGAAGAAAGGACCCGAAACAAACCCCTCTGACTTGAAATTGGGAGACTTATAAATCTATGACAAATCGTGAAGAAATCGAGCGCCGTCGGACGTTTGCGATCATCAGCCACCCCGACGCCGGCAAGACCACGCTGACCGAAAAGCTGCTGCTGTACGGTGGAGCCATCAACCAGGCAGGTTCCGTCAAGGGCAAGCAGAGCGCAAAGCACGCCGTTTCCGACTGGATGGACATCGAAAAGCAGCGCGGCATTTCCGTGACCTCCTCGGTGCTGCAGTTCAACTATGCGGGCAAGTGCGTCAACATCCTGGACACGCCGGGCCATCAGGACTTCTCGGAGGATACCTACCGCACCCTGATGGCGGCGGACTCTGCCGTCATGGTCATCGACGCCGCCAAGGGCGTTGAGGCCCAGACCATCAAGCTGTTCAAGGTCTGCACCCTGCGCCACATCCCCATCTTCACCTTCATCAACAAGATGGACCGCGAGGCCCGCGACCCCTTTGAGCTGATGGAGAACATCGAAGAGATCCTGGGCATCAAGACCTACCCCATGAACTGGCCCATCGGCTGCGGCAAGG
>OGKG01001804.1_pt1 | contig 24416 bp, 27 predicted proteins | sample 1572201 | NCBI WGS metagenome assembly OGKG01 (sample SAMEA2582146, study PRJEB24529) | metagenome | biome: Human gut stool | place: China | collected 2011 | reverse complement strand
GTGGTTTGTTCATTGGTTTGGATGACACCCTCGCATAACATTTTTATATTACAGTGTTATATTATACTCAGACTTATACTTTTGTCAAGGCCACTTCCTGCAAAAGTTCAGACCTTCCTCGACCCATCCATTTCAATATTTCATGTACATCCGCGTGCAGATACCCAGTAGGAACAGATCCTACGGATCTTTGAGCGACGTTCCTGTGACCGATTCACTCTTTTCCAGTCGATAGGCAGGGATGTTCGGAGGATATACAGGGTGCGGGCTGTAAGGCTGATATTGCAGTTGCATTTGATAAAGGTGACCGGTGTATCCAGCAAGTCCATGCCGGAGGCGGCATCGTGCGCACGCAGCGGGCCGACGATCTCCTCTGCGATGCACTGCACCGTCTCGCTGCCGGACAGTTCCGCTATGACCTGCGCCTCCCGTGTGTCTCTGTAGGTATCGATGCGCCACACCGCCGGTTGTCCGGACCGCAGCTGCCTCGAAGTCCGCCGAAATTCCGAAGAGCTTTGGCGCCTGCGCGGCAAAGATACCTAGCACCTTTTTATACAGTCCCGGGATGCGCATCAGACGCAGAAAGGCCTTTTTCAGCCGATATGCCCGCTCTTCCACATAGCCGTGAACAGTATCAAGCGCTTCATTTTTCGGCATGACAGTCTGAAGGTCTCATAGATTGCGATGGCCGGCAGGATCTGGCTTTCGAGGTGTCGCAGCCTTTTCTTGCCTGCTCTGGCGTGCTCCGAGCGCAGCTCACTCGACCTCTTTTCAAAAGCGGAATTCAACACGGCTTCCCGTTCCGGCAACCTTTCACGCTTTCACGCGCCGTTTTTCGGAACGCCTTTGTAAAATAGCTCTCTTTCATCGCTTTGCCTCCCGCAGTACCTTAGGCTTCACGCGAAGCTGGTCTGCGTACTGCATCAGTTTGTGAATGTTCTTATCTTTGGACGCTGCATAGCGTTTCATAGCTTCTCCGACAATCTGAACATCGCTACCGCTGCCGCGCAGTATGTCACACAGCGTCCGTTCCAAATCGTAAACACGAATCGGGTTGCCGGATGGCGATTGGATTTCAATAATACCAAAGTCATAATTTTCTGGAATGGCACGCTTGACGATCAAATCTTCCTGCTTCAAAGACAGTGCGTTGTAACCCTTGGGAAAGGTCATAGTGTACCTTGCCGGAGTGCGGTCAGAATAGCCCAGCAGATAGAGAGCAGTATCATGTGAATAGATGCCGCGACTATACTTCCGCTGTAACAGGTAAAAATCATCTTCCCATGCACTGCTCTGTACATACAGGCCGCGCCCGAAACGGTATAGTTCCCCGCTCTCGACAAAATCATGCAGATAGCCCCGATGTAAGCCGGCTTTCGTCAACTGTGCGGCCGTAATGATACCATTGGGGGCAGACTGCACCATTTTTTCTACTTTGCCCATGTTGTTCATGCTATCACCTCACTTGACATTCACACATTATATTATATAGAAATAATGTGTGTTCGTCAACAGTAAATTGACAATCACACATTATTTTAGTTAAAAGTAATGTGCCATTGTCAAGCAATGCTCACAGGGTCTTATCCCTCTCCTGCCTGTGATTCTGGAATAGAACACCGTCCACATTCTGCTTGATGATGTCATATTCAGAATGGTGTAAAAGTGTTGATCAAGAGAAAACGCTTTGAAACTTTTCTGGAAGAACTATCGGCAATCTGACAAAATGGTGCGTAGCAGCATAAAATAATTGGTTGACCTCGTCCGTGACGTATGGAAAAAACGCCTCAGCTATGGTATACTAACAATATATTGTTGCTGAGGCTCTTTTTGTACAACGAAAGGAGCAGTGAAGATGAGCGAGAAAAGACGCGATAAAAAGAAGCGGATTCTTCGCAACGGAGAGAGCCAACGCAAAGATGGACGATATGCGTACAAATATTACGACAATGCTGGAAATGTGCAGTTCGTGTACAGTTGGAAACTGGAAAAAGGTGACAGACTTCCGGCTGGAAAGCGGGATGATCTTGCGCTCCGGGAAAAGGAGCGGGAAATCAAGCAGCGGCTGGAAGCTGAACTGATTCCGCAGGGTGGAGAGATAACGGTTTTGGAACTTGTCCAAAAGTACATCTCGTTAAAAACAGGTGTACGGCAGAACACAAAGACAGGTTATAACTTTGTACTCAACATCCTTAAAAAAGAGGAATTTGGGAAACGCCCGATTAACAGTGTGCGTCTTTCTGATGCTAAACTGTGGCTGATTAAGCTGCAAAGGGATGGCAGAGGATATAGCACGATTCACACTGTCAGAGGTGTTGTACGTCCGGCATTTCAGATGGCAGTCGATGATGATTGGTTACACAAAAATCCATTTGAATTTCAGCTTGCCACAGTCGTTGTAAACGACAGCGTGACAAGAGAGGCAATTACACGCAAACAGGAGAGGGCTTTTCTGAATTATGTTCGGGAGAGCGGGTGTTATAAAAAGTATTATGACGCTATCTATATCCTGTTCAAGACGGGCCTGCGGATTTCAGAGTTCGTGGGGTTGACGCTGGCCGATATTGATTTGGAACATCGGAAAATCAATGTGGACCATCAGCTGCAGCGGACAATGGATATGCGGTATGTGATAGAGGAACCCAAGACCAGCTGTGGTAAGCGGGTGATTCCTATGACGGATGATGTGTATGTGTGCTTCCGGCGCATTATTGAAAATCGGCCTCGTCCCAAGAACGAGCCGATGGTTGACGGTAAATGCGGTTTTCTCTTTCTTGACCAGAACGGAAACCCAACCGTTGCAATGCACTGGGAACACTACTTCAATCACATCTGTACGAGCTACAACAAGCTCTATCGGGAACAGCTGCCTAACATCACACCTCATGTTTGCAGACATACGTTTTGTTCCAACATGGCCAAAAGCGGTATGAATCCTAAAACTCTGCAATATCTGATGGGACACTCTGACATTGGCGTCACCCTGAATACTTACACTCATGTGCAGTACGATGACGTGGAAACAGAGATGAAACGGGTGGTAAATGCCGAGTAGTAAATTGCATTTTGAGCCTGAATTTACTACCATTTTTACTACTGTTGCGAGAAAAGATATGCGATTTTATACTACTTTATGCTATGAAAATGATAGTAAATAGACGGCGGTTGAGTTTCTTTGGGCACTGGCGAATGCCGAAAAACCTAGGAATCAAGCCACTTTTCGGGAGAATTTGAGGGATGAAAAAAGTCTTGTTTATTTGCCACGGCAATATCTGCCGCAGTCCGATGGCGGAATTTGTAATGAAAGATTTAGTGAAAAAAGCGGGGCTTTCCGCTCAGTTTGAAATCGCATCGGCGGCGACCAGCATGGAAGAAATCGGCAACCCGGTCTATCCGCCGGCACGGCAGAAGCTGGCGGAACACGGTATCTCCTGTGCTGGGAAAACGGCCCGACAGATGACCCGGCGGGACTATGAAAACTACGATTATATTATCGCCATGGACCACAACAATCTGCGCAACATGGCCCGCTTTGTGGGCGGCGACCCGGAGCGCAAGGTATCGCTGCTGATGGACCACACCCGCCGCCCCGGTGATGTGGCGGACCCATGGTATACCGGGGATTTCGAGGCAACATGGCAGGATGTTCTGGACGGCTGCACAGCCCTGTTGGAAGAACTGCAAAAGGGGGAAAACAGAAAATGATGATCGCACAAATCATGGAAAAGATGATCGCTTTTTCGGAGGGGAATATGTCCGGAAACTGGAAAATGCCGATAATGTTCAGAGCGTTTGTCAGAGAATACTTGTACTGCACTGATAAATGTGATAATCTGAGAAAGCAATAAAAGCATAAATGATGTGCAGCTGAAAACAGGGAGTGTTGATATGGCAGATTTTGCAGAAAAACTCGGGCTCGGCTTTTTGTTTCAGGATGAAGAAATGGTTCAAAGGGTCGTCGGGCATGTTGTCCAGAATGGATCAGCGGTGACGGGATATTATGGCTCTCTATATTTTGACGAAACATTTGGCGACGCAGAAATTGTTGCCCGAGTGATCCGGAGAAAAGACGGAAAACTGGAACTGAGCGACATTGATACACACTCCGTCGGGCGATGTGTATGGAAAGTGCGTTCGCTTGGGATGAATATCGACCGGAAAGATGCTGATATTCTGGAAAAACGCTGTGTGGTATGTGATGCAGATAACGGCAACGGAATGGCAGTTATTAATATTTTGCGTGCGGATGTTCTGCCCTGTTTTGCAGAAGGCGAGGAAATGAAGCTGCAGGTGGTGGCCTTTCCGTCTGAAATCGAATACTTTGAAGACGAAGAAGCTTACGAGAAATCTGTAGAACCGGATAAAAACGGAAAAAAATGGCTCTTGGATGAAGGCTCTGTCCTCCCAACGGGGTTACTGCATAATCGGAATCCAGAAGGAAAATATTTTGAAAAAGATGAAACACTGGATGATTTGATGCTGGTTCGCGGAACGGTGAAGCGGCTTTACCATGGAAAATGCAAAATTGGCGAAGAAGAATGGAATGGATACATCCGGTGCGTGATCGATACGAAATTTGGTGAGCTGGAAATCGTACATACGATGGAAGATGTGCCGAAAGAGGAAAGAAACAACCTGTTTGTGGGTGCAACGGTGAAGGGCATTGTTACACTGTCAGGCGATGCTGCCATCTATGAATACAAAGAAGGGGCTGTCTATGATGAAGCACATGATCTGTCGCTTCTCCGCTCGGTCATTCTGGGAGGGGACACAGAGAGAATGCGGAGCGCGCTTGCGGAGGATGCAACTTACTGCGCTGAATATTCAGGCATAACCTATTCAGGAACCGACGCAATATTGAAACAGCTGAAAGTTGTTCAGCAGGAAGCGGGAGTCCGGTACTTTGCTCATTATGCAACAATTGAGTCGGTGAAGGATGGCGACGAGCTGCTTCCCTATGGGGAGGGAAAGAAGTGCCTTGTTCTGGCAACGGAAAAGCCGGAGCATTACGAATCGATTGCGTTTATTGAGCTGACAGCTGAGGGAAAAATTCAGAAACTGACAACGAGCACAAACGGAAGATACCAATTCAAATTGAAAAAAATACCTCGGGTGAAAGATCCCCTTGATGACGTTAAAATGCCGGAATGCGCGGAAATGACGATAAACCCATTGACATAATATGAAAATAGGATTATAATAACGCCATCCAAAACAGGGAGGAACGGCAGATGCTGGCTTACCATGCGGCCCGGCGCATGACCGGGCGAATGCCTTACTCCCAGACAGTTTTCTGGCAGGAAGCCTGAATCCAAGCAGGACGATGCCGTTGTCTGGGAGCATGATCCGAAAAGAAACTGCAGAACAAAAAAGGAGAACCGACAATGGCAGACTATAAACTGTGGAACGCACTGAAGGACGCTAAAAAATATCGCTGGGTGGAGCTTTCCCACTCGCTGAACAACGACAGCCCTTACTGGTCCGGCATCCCGGATGGCTCGGTGGAGCTGGCCAAGACCGTGTGGGACTGGGGCAAGCCGGAGCTGGAATGCCTCATCCTGACCTTCAAATTCCCCGGCCAGTTCGGCACCCACATTGACTTTCCGGGCCACTTTGTCAAGGACAGGGCGCTGTCGGAGCAGTACGACGTGAACGACCTTGTTTTCCCGCTGGTGGTCGTGGACATCTCCGAGCAGGCAAAGAAGAACCCCCGTTACGCTGTGACGGTGGAGGACATCAAGGCCTATGAAGCTGAGTACGGCCCCATCCCGGACGGCGCTTTCGTGGCGCTGCGCAGCGACTGGTACAAGAAGTGGCCGGACATGAACGCACTGTCCGGCATCGACGCCGAGGGCAAGGAGAATGCACCCGGCTGGTCGTTGGAAGCACTGGAATACATCTACAAGGTGCGCAATGCCGCAGCCAACGGGCATGAAACACTGGATACGGATTCCTCTGCTGTGGCGGAAGAGCAGGGCGACCTTGCCTGCGAACGCTATGTGCTGGCGAACAACAAACTGCAGGTGGAAGTGCTGGCCAATCTGGACAAAGTCCAGCCTGCCGGTGCGGTGATCGTGGTCTCCTATCCGCGCATCGAAGGTGCCACCGGCCTGCCTGCACGGGTCTGGGCTATTACGGAATAAGGACGGGAAACGGCAAAAATGTCGTTTGAAAAAGCAAATGCAGACCTCGAAGCCAAAGGGCTGGGAGATCATATCGTCGTGCTGAACGAGTCCTCTGCCACGGTGGCGGAAGCGGCGCACGCACTGGGCGTGGAACCGGCCATGATCGCAAAAACGCTGTCGGTCCTGCAGGGTGAAACGCCGGTGCTTATCGTGACCGAGGGCACCGCCCGACTGGACAACCACAAATACAAGAGCCTGTTCCACATCAAGGCGAAGATGATCCCCTATGATGACGTGGAGACTCTTGTCGGCCATGCGCCCGGCGGCGTGTGTCCCTTTGGCATCAACGAGGGCGTGGAGGTTTATCTGGACGAAAGCCTGCGTAAATTTGAGACGGTCTACCCTGCAGCGGGCAACGGCCACACGGCTGTCCGGCTGACCTTGCCGGAGCTGGAAGCTGCTGCCGGTGCAAAGGACTGGGTGGATGTATGCAAGGAGCCGGAGGCAGAATAAGGCACGCCTGAACCGGATGATAGAAATGCAAAAGAACGCTCACCCCATTCTGGACGAATCGTCCGGGCAGGGTGAGCGTTTTTTCTGTGGAATGCGAAAAAGGGGATGCAAGTCGGCATCAGGAATCCTGCTTCATCCACTGCGCCAGTGCATCGGCGGTCTGCTGCTGTTGTTCTTCGGCGGTGAGCGTCGGGGTGCCGTCACCCTTCTGGGTGCCGTAGCTGCCGAAACCGGCGTGGCAGCCGCCTTCCAGAATCACTTCGGTCGTATCGGCAGGGATGTTCCGATGATTTTATCGGATGATTTTATTATAAAATTCTGCGACGGAAACTGCAAAGGCGATTCTTCACAAAAAATCCGGCAGGAAAATTGCGGCAAAATGCCCACGGGACGCATGTGCTTGCGTCTGTCTGCCGGATGTGGTAGGATGGAGAAAACGCACAGGAGGAAAACACCGATGCCCTTTCTGATGATCCGCAATGATATCACCCGGGTGGAGGCGGACGCCATCGTCAACCCGGCCAATCCCGCTCTGCTGCAGGGTAGCGGCACCAGCCGCGCCATTTATCAGGCGGCGGGCGAAACGGAACTGACTGCCGCGTGCAAAGCTATCGGGGATTGTGCTCCGGGCGGGGCGGTGTGCACACCGGCGTTCGGTCTGCCGGCAAAGTATATCTTTCATACGGTCTGCCCTGCTTGGCGCGGCGGCACTGCCGGTGAGGCGCAACAGCTGGCCGGGGCCTACCGCGCAGCGCTGGAACTGGCCGTGGAATACCATTGCGAGAGCGTGGCGGTTCCGCTGCTTTCCACCGGAAACTACGGCTATCCGAAAGAGCAGGCATTCCGCATTGCGGCAGATGTCATCACCCGGTTTGTGCTGGAGCATGACCTGACGGTCTATCTGGTGCTGTACGACCGGGAGTCGCTGGCGACCGGGCAAAAGCTGTTCGCCGACGTGGCGGAGTACATCGACGACCACTATGTTGCCGGAAAGGACGAAAGCTACCGGTTCGGGCGGCGCCGCGGACGGCAGGAACCGGAAGCAGTATTTGCACAGCCGGAAGTGGCGATGCCGGAACGACCGGCAGCCCCGGCGGCACCCGGCAGTCTGCAGAGCCTGATGGACAATCTGGGCGAAAGCTTTGCGGCCCGGCTGGTGCGTCTCATCGACGAGCGGGAACTAAAGGACTCCACTGTATACAAGCGGGCCAACATCTCCCGGCAGCTCTTTTCCAAAATTCTGTGCAGCACAAATTACAATCCCAAAAAGAAAACCGTGCTGGCCTTTGCGGTGGGGCTGCGCCTGACCGAGCAGGAAACGACTGACCTGCTGAAAAGTGCGGGCTACGCATTCTCGGACAGCTCCAAACAGGACTGGATCGTCCGGTACTGTCTGGAACACAAAATTTATAATATCAATCAAATCAATGCACTGCTGTTCGAGTACGACCAGGATCAGCTGGGCAACTGAAAGTGTCGCCTGAAAGTTGACCTTCTGCCTCCGGTTTTGTGGTATCCTTTTGCCATCGAGCAAAATGACTGCAAAAACGGAGGTTAATTTTATGTTGGGAGCAATTCTGGGCGATATCGTGGGCAGCCCCTACGAGTTTGACTGCAATAATTATAAGCACAAGGATTTTCCGCTGCTGAGCGCACGGTCGAGGTTTACCGATGATACGGTCATGACGATCGCGGTGGCGCAGGGGCTGCTAGCCGGGCAGGGCAACCAGGGACGGACATTTGCCGAGGTGCGGGAAACGATGGGGCTTTGGGGTGAAGCATATCCCCATGCCGGGTACGGCGGGATGTTCCGCCGCTGGCTGCACTCGGAACATCCGCATCCTTACGGCAGCTTCGGCAACGGGTCGGCCATGCGGGTGTCGGCGGCGGGGTGGCTGTTCGATACGCTGGAAGAAACGTTGGAAATGGCAAAGGTGACTGCCGAAGTCACCCACAACCACCCTGAGGGCATCAAGGGTGCGCAGGCAACTGCAGCGGCCATCTTTCTGGCGCGCACCGGCAGCAGCAAACAGAAGATCCGTCGTTACACGGAGAAGACCTTCGGGTATGATCTGAGCCGCACCTGCGACGAGATCCGCCCCGGCTACCGCCATGTGGAAACCTGCCAGCAGACCGTGCCGGAAGCCATCACGGCCTTTCTGGAAAGCACCGGCTACGAGGATGCGCTGCGCAACGCGGTATCCCTTGGCGGCGATAGCGACACCCTCGCCTGCATCACGGGCGGCATTGCCGAAGCTTTCTACGGTATGCCGCCGTACCTGCAGGCGGAAACGCTGAAGCGCCTGCCGGAAGATCTGCGGGATATCTATGAGCAGTTCCGGGAAGAAGCGGCCCGCCACGCTATTTTTTCATCCGTAAAATGAAATTGCTTCTTGTCCTCTTTCCTGTGAGGGATTATAATAAAAAAGATAAAAAATACAAGGAGAGTTTCGGCAATGAATTCCTCACAAGACAGCACGGCATCCCCAAAGAACCTTTTTTCGCGGTATAAGGAGCACATCACCGGCGCAATTTTTGCGGGTCTGGTGCTCGGCATCCTCACCGGCCTGTTTCTGGCAGGGCACTTCCCGGCGGTGCTCACCGTGACCCAGCTGCTGGGCAGCATCTACATGAATGCCCTGAACATGATGATCTTCCCGCTGGTGTTCTGCTCCATCGTGGTGGGCATCACCAGCATCGGCAATGCCAAAACCACCGGCAAGATCACCGGCGGTGCCATGATCTTTTTCCTGTGCACCACGGCGCTTGCCAGTCTTGTGGGTCTGGTCATTCCCCGCGCCATCCATCTGGGTGAGGGTGTCCGGTTCGAGATGGCCACTTCGGACATTGAGGCCAGCAAGATGACCAGCATTCTGGACACCCTCAAAAATCTCATCCCCTCTAACCCGGTGGCGGCCTTTGCCAACGGCAATATGCTGCAGGTGCTCACCTTTGCGGTCATCATCGGTTTCACTCTCATCGCCATTGACGAAAAGGGCGAACCGCTGCTGAAAGTCATCGAGGCAGGCAACGAAGTCTGCCTGAAGATCATCAGCACCGTGATGTACTTCACGCCGGTGGGTGTGTTCTGCACCATCGTTCCGGTGGTGGAGGCCAACGGCACCGACACCATCCTCTCGCTGGCAACCCAGCTGGTGATCCTGTACATTGCCTTCTTCGGTTTTGCCGCTGTGGTGTACGGCGGTGCGGTCAGGTTCCTGGGCAAGGAAAGCCCCATCCGCTTTGTCAAGGCCTGCCTGCCCGCAGCGCTGAACGCCTTCGGCACCTGCTCCAGCTCGGCCACCATCCCCATCAGCAAGCAGCGCATGGAAGAGGAAATGGGTGTGTCGGATAAGATCACCAGTATCGCCATCCCGCTGGGTGCAACGGTGAACATGGATGCCGTTTCCATCCTGATGTCCTTCATGATCGTCTTCTTCGCCAATGCCTGCGGCGTGGAGGTGAGCACTTCCATGATGGTGGTCATCCTGCTGGCCAATGTCATCCTGTCGGTGGGCACGCCCGGCATTCCCGGCGGTGCCATTGCGTCCTTTGCGGCGCTGGCCACCATGGCCGGTCTGCCCGCGGGCGTCATGGGCGTTTATATCAGCATCAACACCCTGTGTGACATGGGCGCGACCTGCGTCAATGTCATCGGCGATATGGCCGGCTGTGTGGTGCTGAAGGAAAAAATCAAACTGGAAGAGTGATCCCGGAAAGGAGAAAATCATGGAATTTACCGATGTGATCGAAAAGCGCTATTCCTGTAAAAACTACAGTGCACGGAAGGTGGAGGACGAAAAGCTTACTGCCATCCTGAGCGCCGGACGTGTTGCGCCTACGGCCAAGAACTTTCAGGAGCAGCGCATCTATGTTGTCCGTTCGGAAGAGGGCCTTGCAAAGATCGATGCGGCAACGCCGTGCCGCTACGGTGCGCCGGTCTGCCTTGTGGTGGCATATGACCGCAGCAATATGTTCACATACCCCGGCGGAAAGCACACCTCCGGCGCAGAGGACGCCGCCATTGTGGCGACCCACATGCTGCTGGCTGCAGCCAATGCAGGGGTGGACAGCTGCTGGATCAACTTCTTCGACCCGGAAAAACTGGCCGCAGAGCTGGGCCTGCCGGAAAACGAAGAAGTGCTGATGTTGATGGACCTCGGCTATGCCGCCGAAAGTGCAGGCCCGCTGGCAAACCACGGCCTGCGCAAGCCGCTGGAAGAAACAGTCGCTTACCTCTGAGAAAAATAAAACAGCGCAGATAGAAATATCCCCGATGCCGGATGCCCGGTATCGGGGATATTTTTTGGACCGTATTTTTATGCCCCAAAAATCACTGCAGCTTGGAGACGATCTCTTCGGCAGACATGCCGCTGGCCAGCAGTTTTTTCAGCACAGCCTCGGCTTCGGCCTTCTTTGCGTTCTCGGCAGCTTTGGTCTCAGCAGCAGCCTTTTTGGTCTCTGCCTTGGTCAGCTCCTTGGTGGCGGCCTTTACAGCAGCCTTGGCGGTTTTCAGCTGTGCCTTCAGCTCATCGATGTTGGCAGTCAGTGCTGCAACAGTGGCTTCTGCCTGCTCTTTGGCAGCAGTTTTTTCAGCAATGAGTGCTGCATAATCGATCTTATTTTTTGCGGTGCGTGCAGCGCGGGGAGTATGGACTTTATTTTTGCTTCCTTTGGGTCTGGGCATGGGGGGTGTCCTCCGTTTCATAAAAATAAATTTGTAATCTTAGTATATTTCCGAACGCGATAAATTGCAATAGAAAAATGCCAAAAAATTATCAGAAATAGATAAATCCGGGATACAAAATCGGAAGCATGAAATTTGCCGAAAAACGAACGTAAAATCTATCGACAAAAAGAAACTAAAGTTCATGATGTCGGTCATCCTGACCATTGCTTCGCTGGGCACCCGCGTGGCGCTGGCCTATCTGCTCTCGGCTACGCCGCTGGGGGTCACGGGCATCTGGCTCAGCGTCCCGATCGGCTGGGCGCTGGCGGACGCCATCGGCATCGGGTACTACCTCAAAACCAAAACGGCATAACGAAACAGCCGGGAGGCGTTCCAAAAGGGAAGCCTCCCGGCTGTTTTTTTATAAGTTGTGTGCTCTGCCCGGTTACTTGAGCAGGACATGAATGGATGAGAGCAAAGTGGTCTGCACCGATTCGGAAATACTGGAAGATTTCTGAGCAGATGATGGTCAAATACTGTGACCTTGCTATGCCCAGGCCGTTGAGAAGCTGGTCGGCCTCAGTCTCGGCGTCCCAGCCGTTCATCTCGGCGAATTCGCCTTCCAGCTCGGCGGCGCGCTCGCCGTCGGCATCGGAGAAATCGGGTTTGGCGTACAGGGCCTCTTTCTCTTTCATGATATCGTACAGCTTGCGGTTGCCCATGATGACCGTGTCCATCACGCTGTATTCATCGTACTTGTAGTGGTCCTGCTCCAGCACGCTCATACGGTCGTCCGCCCCCATGGACACCGAGCCGGTGGTGGGTTCCAGCGCACCGGACAAAATGCGCAGAAGCGTTGATTTGCCCGCGCCGTTGGCGCCGATGATGCCATAGCAGTTGCCGGGCGCGAATTTAAGGTCCACGTGTTTATACAGGGTGCTGCCCTGAAACTGAAGACTGACGTCGGTCACTGTTAACATAAAGTTCCTCCAAAATGCGCCGTAATGGGCGTATAATCATTGTTATTATACCATGAAAAGGGGCTTTTCGTAAAGCGAACGAATTTTTGTTTTCAATGTGCTGAAAAAAGAATTTGATCTTTGTGCAATATGGACATTGCACAATTCGACAGTAATATGGTACAATACTAGTAGCGATTGCACACGTTAACATTTTGCTTTTGCAAAGATATCTCTTAGCGTGTGCTCTTTTTTCAGGATCGTTTGCACACGCGTGCAAAAGGAGTGTGAACATGGGAAGTGTAACCATCAAAGACATTGCGCAGCTGGCGCATGTATCACATACAACGGTATCCCGCGCTCTCAATGGAAGCCCTTTGGTCAACGAAGAGACCCGTCAAAAGATTCGTTTACTGGCAGAGAGCATGAACTATGTGCCGAACCTGTCTGCCAAAGGACTGGTGCGTGTTCGTTCCTATAACATTGGCGTTTTCTTTACCAGCTTAGTACATGCAACCTCGTCTGATTTTATTTACACAGTGATTCAAAGTGTGAGCGACTGCATTTCCGGAAGCTATAACGTGCTGTTCAACGGCATCGACAAACTGGCCGATGACTATCGCATTACAACAGCCAATTACGATGGTGTTCTTCTGGTAAGTCAGCGTCCGGAAGACGATGTTTGGATCCAGCGCATCCAGGCAGCAGGCGTTCCGCTGGTAGTTATCAACCGCAAGCTGGATGACAAGGGCATCAAAAATATCTACTGTGATGAAAAAGCCGGTGTCCAACAGGCGGTCGCATACTTGATTGAGAATGGCCACCGGGACATCGCTTACCTGAAAGGGAACGAGGAATCTTCATCCACACATCGGCGTTATGCAGGATTCGTGGATGAAATGGAAAAGCACCATGTCGATATCCGCCCGGAATGGATTTTATCCGGCGATTACAGCGCCGAAAGCGGCTATCGAGGTATGCAGGCTCTTTTGAAACGCGCTCAAAAACCTACCGCAGTAATTTCCGCATCGGATGCGGTAGCGTTTGGCGCCATGAGAGCAGCGCACGAAGCCGGAATCGATATTCCCGGGGATCTCTCCCTCGTTGGATTCGACGATGGCATGCTGGCGGCTTACTCCTATCCGCCCCTCACCAGCATCCGCCGACCAATCGGAGAAATGGCGGCAGAAGGTGCCCGGCAGCTTCTCCGCCTGATTGAAGGAGAAAGCTGGCCGGAAAATACGGTATGCTATCCTGTACGCCTTTCCATAAAAAAATCGATCCGTCGACTGAACGCAACCGAACGGAAATAACAATTGTGCTCGCATCAAAAAAGCACACCCCTTCGCAGAACGAAAGAATGCGCTTTTCAAAGGGAGAACTTGGCCATCCTCCTTTTCTAATTATAGCACAAATCATGCGTGTTCGACAAGTGGCTGCAACAGGGGATGCGTTTTTGGTTATATTCTGCATTATTTAAAAGGAGGAAAATTATGAAACGCTTTCTCACACTCGCTTTGACCTTTGCAATGTGCCTGACTCTTGTTTCCTGCAGTGGAACAACAACGTCCGAGAGTCCGGCTTCCACCGGAACGGCCAGTGCCGCTGAAGCGGATGACACGGTATACGAACTGAAGCTGGCACACATCTATGCAGCGGATCATCCGTTTAATGTCGGCCTGAATCAAATTGCACAGGAAATCAGCGATCAAACCGACGGCCACGTCAACATCACGGTATATCCAGCCGCACAGCTGGGCGCCGAAACCGACGAAATCAACAACATTCTGTCCGGCTCCATCGATATCGCAGTTCTTGGCATCGGTGAGGTAGGCAAATATGTGACAGATTTTAATGTGTATGAAGCCCCCTATGTCTTCAGCAGCTGCGATCAGGCAATGCGCGCAGTCAACAGCGACGTCATGGCACCTTACTATGAACAGATAAAAGGAAACGGGTTCTCCATTCTGACTTCTTTGTATTACGGAGTTCGTGATTTGACCTGCAACTTCCCGGTGGACTCGCCTGACGACACAGCCGGTATGAAAATTCGTGTGCCGGATCACACCATTCCTTCCTATATCGCAAAATACGTCTTCAAAGCGAATGCCACGCCTATGAGCCTGAGCGAAGTGTATCTGGCGCTGCAGCAAGGTGTTGTAGACGGACAGGAAAATCCGATTCCCACAATTTACGCACAGAAATTCCACGAAGTATGCAACTACATCAATCTCACCCAGCATCAAATCACCATTTGCCCGGTCATCATTGGCAATAACGTGTTAGAAGAAATGCCGGATGAATATGCACAAATTGTGCGTGATTGCTTTGTCTCCGGAACAGATACCGTCAATCAACTGGTGTTGGATGCGGAAGAGGAGCAGCTGCAGCTGATGATTGATGAAGGTGTGCAAGTCCATGAACCGGCTGACCGCCAGGCTTTTGTAGATGCCGCCGCTCAGGTAGTAGAAGCTTGCGAAGCCGAAGGTCTGTGGACCGCCGGTCTGTATGATTCGCTGCAGGCCATCGAGTAATCTCTCACGAAACAAGCCGCCCGTCTCTGTGCGGCGGCTTTCTTTCACACAATATTTTGAAAGGAGAATGGCCAAATTATGAAACGCAGCATTCAAAAAGTGGATAAATGTTTATCAATGATTGAAAATGCGGTCATTATTCTCGGGTTATCCGCCATGTTTCTTATTTTGTTGGCACAAGTGATTATGCGGTATGTGTTTTCCCGCCCGCTGACCTGGAGCGAAGAGGCCGCACGCTTTATTTTTGTATATGTAAGTTTTATTGGAATCAGTTATGCGTACCGTCAAAAAGGACATATCCGGATGGAAGTGGTTGTAAATTTATTCCCTCAAGCCGTTCGCCGCGGGTTGGAAGTCCTTATTAACTTGGGTACCATCGCGCTGTTTTGCTATATGATCCCCTTTTCTTTTCGCTTTATCGGCATTCAGGCGGGTGTGAAGGCAACAGCCACTCACATTCCCATGAGCATTGTTTATACTGCTCTTCCGCTGGGCATGGCGCTTTCCTGTGTCCGACTGCTGATCAGCAGTCTGCGCATCGTATGGGGAGAGGAGGAGAACGCATGATTTTGTTGATTGTTGTTTTTGCCGTGTTAATGATTATTGGCGCTCCGGTCGGATTGTCGCTGTTGGGCAGTTCCGTCGCTTATCTGGTTGCAAGCGGCTATTCTCTTCAACAGGCTTTTCAAGCTTTTACAAGCGCCATCAGCAACTCTTTTACCCTGATCGCTGTTCCGTTTTTTATTCTTGCAGCCTCCATCATGAACTCCGGCGGCATTACCAAGAAAATTTTTGATTTCTGCAATGTCGTTGTAGGCTGGGTACCCGGTGGATTGGGTCATGCCAATATTCTTTCCTCCGTCGTATTCGCCGGTATGTCCGGTGCGGCCATTGCTGACGCAGGCGGGCTGGGCGCAATTGAATTAAAAGCCATGAAAGAACAAGGGTTTGACGAAGATTTCAGCCTTGCCATTACCGGAGCTTCCAGCATTTTGGGGCCCATTATTCCGCCCAGCGTACCTGCCATTTTATTCGGCGTCGCCGGCAGTGTCTCGATCGGGAAACTGTTTATCGGCGGCATCATCCCCGGTATTCTCATGGCAAGTGCAATGGCTGTCCTTGTTTGCATCCAAAGTATCAAACGAAATTATCCTCGCATGCCGTTTCCCACTGCACACAGCCTTTGGCATTCTTTTAAAGCAGCTTTCTTCCCTTTGCTGTGCCCTGTGATTATCATCGGCTGCATTATGACGGGTGTCTGCACTCCCACGGAAGCTGCGATCATCGCCGTATTCTATGCATTGATTCTGACATTGTCAACCCGCACCATTCGCCTTCGTGAACTTCCCGGCTTCCTTTTGGAAACTGCCAACAGCACCGTCAATGTAATGTTTATTATCGGTGCTGCCAATGTGTTTGCCTGGATCCTTACGGTGGAGCAGGTTCCGCAGAACATGAGCCTGTGGATGACTGATCACATTGATGACAAAATCGTCGCACTTTTGTTCATCAATCTGATCCTTTTGATTGTCGGAACCTTTATGGAAACCGCTGCTGCTATTTCCATCCTGGTCCCCATCCTCATGCCGATTGCTTTGAGCTATGGCATTGATCCCATCCATTTTGGCATCATGTGCATTCTTAACCTGATGCTCGGCCTGCTCACACCTCCTATTGGAATGGTGCTGTACGTTTTGAGTTCTGTCTCCAAAGTCCCGTTTGAAAAAATTGTGCGGGCAGTTCTGCCGTATTTGGGAGTTCTCCTGATCGTCCTCCTGATGATCACCTTCATTCCCGGTTTGGTCACCTTCCTGCCCAATCTGGTTTTATAAGGAGGGAGTTGTGCAAGTATGAACGATCGCTTATTCTGTCAAATTCCCCGCCCCAAAATTGGAATCCGTGTGGTTGTTGATGGGCGCTGCAATGGTGTTCGTGAAAAAATTGAAGCACCGACTTTTGCTCTGGCGCAAAAAGCCAAAGAGCTTCTGGAGAGCCACGTTTTTCATGCCGATGGACAACCCTTGGAATGCGTAATTGGTTCTGTTGGTGTGGGCGGTGTGCGCGAGGCCGCGCTGGTAGCGCAAGAATTTTCGCAAGAAAACGTAGGCGCGGTCATCAGCATTTCCCGTGCGTTTGCCTATGCGGCGGAAGTAATGGTGTACGACGATCAAATTCCGCAGGCAATTTGGGGCTTCAGCGGCAGCGAACGCCCCGGCTCCGTCTATCTGGCGGCCGCAGTTGCCGTTGCAGAACAAAAGGGCGTTCCCATCTTCAAGATATACGGCCAGGATGTACAGGATGCAGATGATATATCTGTACCGCAGGATGTTGCAAAAAAGTTAGTGCTCTTTGCGCAGTGTGCCCTTGCCGTAAGCACCATGCGAAATAAGGCCTATCTCTCTGTGGGCAACGTTTGCATGGGAATCGGCGCTTCCATTGTAGACCAGGAATTTTTCCGCTGCTATTTGGGCATGCGCACCGAAACCGTGGATATGAGCGAAGTGCAGCGCCGCCTTCAGTTAAATCTATTTGATCCGAATGAATATCAGCGTGCTATGGCTTGGACCAAAGCAAATTGTACAGAGATGGAGGACCCCAATCCCCCTGAAATCCAGCAAAGCCGGCAGAAAAAGGACGAGGTGTGGTCTACGATCGTCAAAATGACGCTGATTCTGCGGGACCTGATGGTGGGAAATCCTGAGCTGGAAAAGCTGGGCTGGAAAGAAGAGGCCCACGGCCACTACGCTCTGATGGCAGGATTCCAGGGACAGCGCCAATGGACGGACTTCATGCCCAACGGAGATTTTTCCGAAGCAATTTTAAACAGTTCCTTTGACTGGGACGGTCCTCGCCGCCCGTATACGCTCGCTACAGAAAACGACAGCCTCAACGCTGTGACAATGTTGTGGGGTACGCTTTTAACCGGCACGGCACAGATGTTCTGCGATGTACGCGCTTATTGGAGTCCGGAGGCGCTTGCCAAAACCGCCGGTCAGGTACCGGAAGGCGCTGCCGCGAACGGATTTATCTATTTGACCAATTCCGGCGCCGCTGCTTTGGATGGAAGCATGGCTTCCGACGTCGACGGCCATCCGGGTATCAAACCCGCTTGGGAGATGACCGAGACCGATATCTCCCGTTGTCTGGATGCTACACGCTGGGGTGCGGGAAAACTGGCTACATTCCGCGGCGGCGGATTTTCTTCCAGCTTTTTGTCCAAAGGCGGCGTGCCTTTGACCATGATCCGCCTGAATCTTTTAAAAGGTCTCGGGCCTGTGTTGCAGTTTGCCGAAGGCGAGAGCGTAGAACTTCCGGATAATGTGGAGCAAGCTGTAATCCGGCGCACCGATCCCACTTGGCCCAAGACCTTCTTTGTCCCAAGGTTGACTGGTCAGGACGCCTTTTCCAATGTTTACTCCGTCATGGAAAACTGGGGCAGCAATCACTGCACTTTATGCTATGGTCACATTGGCGCACAGCTTATGACGCTGGCCTCTATGCTGCGTATTCCTGTATGCATGCATAACCTTCCGGATGAATCGATTTTCCGGCCGGCAGCCTGGCGAATGTACGGTACACATGAAGCCATGAGTGCAGATTTTCGCGCCTGCGCCACTTATGGACCGTTATATGGTCCCTACCCTGTTCGGAGGTAACGACTATGGAAATCATCAATGCTCCCAGTTTGGCAAACTGTGATTTTCTGAATTTCCGCGATCAAATTTTTCAACTGGTCGATGGAGGGTGCCAATGGTTTCACATTGATATCATGGACGGTCATTATGTTCCCAATCTATGTTTTCCCGTGCGTTTGGTGAAAGAGTTAAAACAAACCTTTCCCGCCATCCAGATGGATGTGCATCTGATGGTCACGGACCCCATGACTTATATTGCCCCACTGCGTGAAAGCGGTGCCGATTGGGTAAGTTTTCATCTGGATTCTACCCCCTTCGCGCGTCGTGGCCTTGCCGCAATTCGGGCACAAGGAATGAAAGCCGGTATCGTGATCAATCCCAGCCAGCCAATCTCGCTTTTGGAGCCTCTGATTGACTTTGTGGACTATATCGTCCTCATGACCGTGGAACCCGGCTATGCGGGGCAGCGCTTTCTGCCGGACAGTCTTTCCCGGCTGGAACAACTGGTCCAGCTAAGAGGGAACCGGCCGATCCCCATTTCCATCGATGGCGGCGTAGATATGTACCATGCCGCAGAATGCGCCAGACGGGGAGCCCAAATTTTTGTAACCGGAATTTATACGGTCTTCAACCAACCGGACAATATTTCCGCTGCCTGCCGACGTTTTCAGAGAGAAATCTCCGCTGCTGCGGGCTAAGTTTCAGCAAAAGCTCTGCTTCTTTTATCGGGAAGCAGAGCTTTTTGCGGCAAGCAGACTGTTCGCCGCACAAGCAAACCTTCACAAAATTTTTACAGCTGTCCCGGCGCATCCGTGCTATACCCATTTATAGACGATTCCGTCTGTTTTTTTGAAAGGAAGCGAAACGGATGATTTTTTTACAGATTCTGCGGCTTTTGGCGGTCATGGTTCTGGCCTTCGGAGCCGGCAAGCTGGCTTCAAAGCTGAAAATGCCCGTCATTCTGGGCTGGCTGATCGCAGGGATGGTGCTGGGGCCCCATGCGCTGAACCTGCTGGACCAGCAGACGCTGGACGCGGCCTGGTTCGGCAGTGTGGAACACCTTTTGGAGTGCGTTGCGGGCCTGATAATCGGCACCGAGCTGCTGTGGAAAAAGCTGCGCAGTGCCGGGCGGCAGATCCTGGTCACCACCGTGACCGAATCGCTGGGCACCTTTGCAGTGGTCAGCCTGGTGTTTGCCTGCGTGTTCCGCATCACGGGCGTGCCGGTCTATCTGGCGTTTTTGTTCGGCGGCATCGTGCTGGCCACAGCGCCCGCGCCCTCGCTTTCCATTGTGAACGAGCTGAAGACCAACGGCCCGGTGACCCGCACCCTCATGCCCATGGCCGCGCTGGATGATCTGGTGGGCGCCACGGTGTTCTTTGTAGTGGTGGCGCTGGTTTCGGCGCAGATCTCCTCGGTGGGGATTCCGGTGGCAGGCATTCTGGTGCTGGTGTTTCTTCCGGTTCCGCTGGGCGGAGCGATGGGCTTTTGGGCCGGGTGCCGGATGTGCCGCGCGCGGACCCCCGCGCCAGGCCTTTGGTACCATGCTGGTCCTGCTTGCAGCCACCGCCGGACTGGGCGCGCTGGTAAATGCGCTTCTGCCGGTTCCTGTGCTGAACTTCATGCTGCTGGGCATGTCCTTTTCCGCGGCATTTGCCAACTGCATTCCCGAAGGCCTTCTGGAAAACATCATGCGTGTGATGAATCCCGTCATCGGGGTGGGGCTGATTGTGGTCATTTTGAACCTGGGTGCGCCGCTGGACTATCATCTGATTTTCGGCGCGGGGATCTATACTGCCGTGTACATTCTGGCGCGGGCTGTGGGCAAGTACAGCGGGGCCTATCTGGGGGCCGCCGTGACCGGCGCGCCCAAAACCGTGCGCAATTTTCTGGGCTTTGCCCTGCTGCCGCACTCCGGCGTGTCGCTGGTATTCACCGGTATCGCGGTATCCGTTCTGAGCGGTCCCGCCCCCGAGTGCGCTTCCATCCTGCAGGGACCATTGCGGCAGCCGCGGTCATCAATGAGGTCATTGCGGTGTTCATAGCCGTAAGACGAAGTTGGGACGTGTGGAGTGGAATCCCGGTACACTTGCAGGTGTTCTGGCAAATGAGCGCCATTGTGGTGATGTACTGGCAAGAAAGACCTTTACACCGAACTTTTTGACGCATAAATCAAAGAAAAACAACAATGATCGGACACAGTACAGGCAGAAGAATCACCATGAAGCCATTGTTTCCAGAGAAGTTTTTAATGCAGCCAATCATCTGCGGGCATCCCGCAATTATTCAAAGAAAAACAGACCCTTGCCCGTGTTGAGCGTGGTTGAAGATGGGATTTTGCGAGGATATGTGCCTTTTGATAAGGATTGGACAGGTTTTTCGGCAGAAGAATACAGGGAAGCCTCTGAAAGCGTGATGAAAGAACCGGATGTCACTGTTACTGCGGATGTGAAAAAGCGTCTTGATCTGACGGGCTATGAAATAGTCAGGGTACAGTATTTTTCTACTATGCAGAATCCGGCTATGACGATTTCTAATGGACGATTGCGCTTTAACACCGCTTGCTTGAAAAAGTTTGAAAATGTTGAATATGTGGAGCTGCTGCTAAATTCTGTTGAACGCTGCATTGCCATTCGCCCCTGTGACAAGAATAATCCAAACGCGATCCGTTGGGGCAGACTGAAAGAGGGACGTTGGTGTGCAAGCACTTTGGGCTGTCGTGGACTTGCAAAGACTTTATTTGACATTATGGAATGGGATGAGGATTTGCGTTATCGGTTCCGTGGCCAGTTTTTGGAGCAGGGCGATAACAAAATGATGCTGTTCGCATTTGATGAGCCTGAAATGATTAAGGTGGAAGAAATCGTTCTGCCTCCAAAGGAAAACACCGAAGAAGATGAGGGCGAAACGGTCAAAAAGAAGATTTACATTTTTCCACCAGAGTGGGCTGGAACATTTGGACAGCCGATTACAAGTATAGCACAGGTGGGTATCTTACGGCAGGAGCATTATGCCGGAAACTGGGATGTATTTCGTCCTGCGACGGAGATAGAGGAAATGAACATATTTACGGCAGAAAGTCTAAATGAGTTGCTCCGTGAAGCGGAGAAGATAATGGAAGGATGGACTGATTATAGATGAATGAAGAAAACACAACAATCATGCCGCCAGAGAAGCAGATTGTGCAGGATGATAGAGACGCACGGGCGGAAGAACTGGAAAGTGCCTTTTCGTATGATGGCTACCAGGTCGTGCGAAAGGAATTGTTTGCCCATCTGCGTGACCCGGCAATCGTGATTCGTAAAGATAGTATCACATTCAATACAGCCTGTATCACAGGGCTGGAGGATGTGGTCTACGTTCATGTCATGTTCAACAATGATTTGAAGCGTATCGTTGTTCGTGGGTGTGATGAAAATGACAAGGACGCTCTGCGTTGGTGCGTGGCAAAACCGGATAAGCGCAAAAGCCGGAAGATGTCCTGCAAGCCATTTGCGACTTTAGTTTATCAGAAAATGGGATGGGACAGCGAGTGCCGATATAAAATGCTGGGGTACAGGATTACCTTTGAGGGTGAAACTCTGTATGTTTTTGATCTGCTTGTGCCAGAAATTTTTCATGAAGGACAGAGAAAAAAGAACGCAGTCGATTCGCAGGATAATGCTGCGTCAACAAAACCTGTGAACAGCCGAAAGGGATTTTACCTGGATGATATTGTGGGAACTTTTGGTGTGCCTGTGGAAGAACACCGGAAAGAATCTGAAGTCAAGCAAATGGATGGGTATGTGTCAATGGGGATTCTGACAGGAAAGATTGCTCCTGAAGCTGGAAAGGACTAATTGACAGGTTGTACAAGAGGAGGGTCTGTCCATTTGTGGGAGGTGAGCAATATGCAAAAAACAGAACAGAAAACGGAGCAACAGGCAGGACTTGGCATGAGTTTCTGCGAGGAAGAGGGACGAATCACGGTCTTCAGAAAAACGCTGGAAGCGTTAGAATAGCCGTCACACTATCGGTTTCTGTATAATCGTAAAATGAAACAGATAGCTGTACAGGCGTGTGGAGCAGAAGAATCAGGAGCGCATCGTGTGGGAAAACCAGACGAATCTAATAGCGGCGAAATCAAGTGTATGGCATTGGTTCGCATGATTTACGGGGATTCTGGGTGGGACAAGAAAATGTCCTATCGGCTGATCGGAAGAGCTTTTCCACAGCAGCGACTTGTTTCGTTTAAGATAACGGATGCGATGCAGATAGAAAACGGGAGAGTACTGACTGAAATGTGAATCTCACATTAGTAGGTTCTGAAATAATTAGTTGCCTATGATATAACAGTGGCGAAGAATGCAATAATATGGACAACTCCGTGCAAGGAAAGTTTACAGTTGGTTGCTTGATATGGGCGGTGAATTATGGTAAGATGGAAGTACGATAGGAGAGTTTACGCTCTTGTTGAATCTACTGCGAGGAAGTGAATGCCGATGGAAAAACAAGGCACGGTGGAAAATCAGCTTGCCCACACGATAGATCAGACAGAGTATGATTCGAGGTATGACAGAACAGCGAAAAAGCTGTTGGCAAACAAACAGATTCTGGCACAGATCATGAAAGGCTGTGTGAATGAATACAGCGATTGCACCGTAGATGATATTGTTGAGAAATACATCGAGGGAACCCCGGAGGTTGGCTCTGTTGGTGTTCATGTCGATGATACGAACAGACCCAAAAAGTCAACAGATGTAATCAAGGGTAGTAACAACGAGGACTCTACGCTGACCGAGGGAACATTGTTCTACGATGTTCGCTTTGACGCAATCGCACCGAAATCTGCGGACAGTGCAGAACAGGAAGAAGTCATTCGTCTGATTATCAATGTGGAAGCACAGACAAAATTCAAGCCGGGATACCCATTGACGAAACGGGCAATCTATTATTGTAGCAGAATGATTTCTGCACAGCACGGTCCGATTTTTACAAAATCTGAATATGGGAAGATTCGTAAGGTCTACTCCATCTGGATTTGTACTCAGCCGTCAGATGGTTTTGAAAATACGCTTACCCGGTACTCCATCAAACCCGAACAGTTGATTGGAGAAGCGCAGGAAGAAACCGAAAACTACGATTTGATGAGTGTCGTAATGATTTGTTTAGGCAAGCCAGGGACGGAGAATCATAAGGGAATCCTGAAATTTATGGAAGTGCTGTTATCTTCCACAAGATCAGGTTCGGAGAAAAAGAAGATTCTGGAAGAAGAGTTTGGCGTTGCAATGAGCGAAGAACTGGAAAGAGAGGTGCTTGAAGTGTGCAATCTTAGTCAAGGCGTAAGAGCCGAAGGCCGTGAAGAAGGCCGTCAGGAAGGCAGAATCGAAGGCATCGGAATTGGCGAGATTCGGATGCTGGTTCAGCTTGTTCGAGAGGGTGATTTACCGCTGGAGCGTGCTGCGGCAAAAGCAAAGATGACAGTTGAGCAGTTTAAGGAAACAATGGAGAACACCCCATTACAGGCAGTGTGAAAATAAAATAGCATAAGATAACGGATAGCCCTACAAGGCCCTGATGATTCAAAGAATTGTCAGAAAAGCCTTGTGGGGCTTATTTTTTTGCTTTTTTTGAGAATTTTTTTTGTCCCTATCTTGACATCAGGGGGACTTGCTGCAGTCAGCTCCTCCGCATTTGCGGCACTTTATAGTGCATTTGGAAAATACGATGTGGTGCACATCCACGCCGAAGGACCAGCGTTCTTTGCATGGCTGCCGAAGATGTTTGGAAAAAGAGTTGTTGTTACCGTCCATGGAACCTGTGAAATAATGTTAGTAACCAGAAAAAATCCTGATTTCATGCGGGTTTGCGCGGCTTGACCTTTTTTACCTTAACTTGTTTCTGTTTACCATGGTGCGTTGCGTTCCGGCGTGATTTCGGGGGTTAGTGGCTTCTGGTTGCGCTCTATACTTAACCCACCACAGCGAAAGCTGATAGAGCAG
>OGKG01001793.1_pt1 | contig 24542 bp, 20 predicted proteins | sample 1572201 | NCBI WGS metagenome assembly OGKG01 (sample SAMEA2582146, study PRJEB24529) | metagenome | biome: Human gut stool | place: China | collected 2011 | reverse complement strand
TGGCGCGGTAACTTCTCTTTTTCTCCGGGTCCCATTTGTTCTTGTAGGTGTAAACATAGAAAGCCGAAGGACTCTTTTTAATGATGAGCGGCGGAAGTTTGGGCGTTTTCATGATTATACTAGATTATCTAATTAGATAATCTAGTATAACATAAAAAATCCTTCTATTCCACTGAAATAAAAGGATTTAGTATGATTTTTAAACTTTTGGTTCTCTAGTTTTGCAATTTTTCAGTTCCATTAAAAACATTTAAAATCAAATAGATAACATTAAAAAATAGATTTCTCTAGGTTAGAAATTCAAAAATTGACTTATCTATAGAAGGCTTACAAAGAAAAACATTTTTCACAATCTGTCTTATTTGTCATTTTTGTTGACTTTTATTCAAGAAGATAGTTAAAAAATTGTACGTACAAAACTGATATAAGTTTAGCTTGCTTCATTTTTCCGCGCTTTTTCGTCTTAAAGACACCCCTATAATTCGCCGCTCTTGAATGCTTCTTTCGGCTCACCTTTTGTCTGTGGTGAGAACTAAAGAATGTAAGAAATAACGAAAAAGGATCTCATGAAGCACCCAAGAAAGATAATAAAAGCGCAAACCGCAAACGCCGTACTTCTTTCATTATTCACGGCTTTTTCTCCGTCCCAAGTTTTTGGTTCAAGCTTTGCATCAACCGATGCAAACGAATATTTATTTAAGGAGTATGTTCCTAATCATAAGCGGATTCATTCTGCCCCGATAGAGCATGTATTGAGAAAAGAACTTGAGGATTTTGTTGGCAAAGGAGACTACGTGTTCTTTTCCCAAGAAACTGAAATAACTTGGAATGTTTGGACCGAAGGCAACATCCTCGGCAATTCTGTCGCAACTCACGGTAAAAATTTAATTTTCAAAGCGGACAAGGGCAGTTTTGTTCTCACACCTGAGTCTGTTTCAGTAAAAGGTTTTGGTTCAGCAGTCCAGGTTGGATATCAAGACAGCGTCCATATTTCGGCGGGAGAGAAGATTATCCTCAATAAACCGCAGCCCGGGGTTCTGGATGGCCACAAAGATCCGTACTCAATTACGTTGGGAGAGGGGGCTTCCGCCTTTCTGGAGGCCAAAGAAATCATCCTCTACGGCTCAATCGGGTGGATGGGCGCTGGAAGCAAAGCTGAGCTGAAAGCTTCAGAAAGTGTTCAGATTTTGACTGAAAAGGAGAAACACTCAGGTCTTTTTCCTTTATGGATCTTTGATGGCGCTCTGATCATTGATGCTCCAACCGTAATGATCAATCGCGATATTCTTGTTTCTAACTTGGACGAAGGTTACGAAACTTACGTTCATATCGGTCTTGATGAGAGGAAAGAATTAAAAACAAGAGACGTTCTATTCGGCGGAGAAATAACAGTCCGCGCTCAAAGTACACTCAAAGCAAAGTCATCCGATTCAATGATTTTTGATAAGGCTTTGCTGATAGACGGAAGCGGAAAAGTTGAAATTGAAAGCCGGAATATCGCCTTAAAAAAAATGAATTTTCAACAGACTGGCGGGTCTGCGTCTTTTACTGTTCTCCCCGAAGGAAGCCTAAAATTTGCTGATGCAGTCTCGGTTATTAATGGTGCGAGGCTGGATATTACTTTAGGCGAGAGAAGTGTCTTAAACGGTGCTGTCTTTACGGATTTTCAAGAGGGAAAGGGAGGTTCATATATTTCTTTGGGCGCCGGCAGCATTTGGCAAAACGCGATGCATTCCAACGTCACAGAGCTGACCGTATCGGAAGGTGCGGTTATAGAAGTTGGAAGCGACAAAGGCCTTCGTCCTCTGGAAATTCAGAGCCTCAAGGGAACGGGGGCGGCGTTCTATCTTCCGGGAGGAAGGGCTGGAAGTATCCGTCAGAGTGGAGACGCAGAGGGCGTTCACTCTGTTTATCTAGGAACCAGCGGTGCGAGCCTTACGGAGACGAAGTTAGTCCATCATGTTTTTAGTTTTGATGACGCTCTGCCCAGTGCTAACAGGTCCGAATTTGTTTTGGGCAATGGCGGCTTGGTAGAAGCCGGACCCTTTCAATATAAGCTGGATATCCAGCCGGTTGAGTATGAAGATCAAAGAGTTTGGTTAATTACTTCCGAAAAAGAAGAAAAACCCATTTTTCCTGTCTTTCCTCCGAATGATTCGACTGTACCTCCGCTCGATCCGGGTGAAACTCCTTCGATTCCGGCGCCCGCTCCCGAAGTACCTGAAGTCGGCTTGTCTCGTTCGGGTAAAACCGTGCTTTCTGTTGTTGGTTCGGGTGCCGCTGTCGTTCAATACCTCAGTTCGCTGGCGGACCTTCAGGAAAGAACGGGTGAGTTAAGAAGAGGCGCATCTGACGGAGCTTATGTTTTAGGCAGATACGAGAAGGGACGTTTTGCTTCCTATTCATCCGTTGGCAGCAGACTGAGATATTCGACCGTTTCTTTTGGTACCGATAAAAAAATCGATCAGAATTGGATTATCGGCGTCCAACTTGGCATGACTGACGGGAACATTAGGGTCGAGGGAGACGCGGGGAAGACAGACATTCATTCTTTTGGCGGTAAGGCCTATCTGACGTGGTTTAAGGAGGATGCCTACGTTGATACAGTGCTGACCTTTAATCGCCACAAGCAGAAAATGCGAGCCAACTTAATGGAAGGAACCACTGCGCACGCTGCCTATCATAACTTTGGATTTGGCATCTCTTCTGAAGGCGGAATTCGATTCAATTTTTTGGAGAATGCAAATGGTTCGGCGTGGTTTATCGAGCCTCAGGCGCAACTCTCCTACTATAGATTGCTTGGAGAAGACTTTTCTTTTTCGCATGGTATGAAAGTTAAGGTTAATTCCTCCGACAGTCTGAATATGAGGGTCGGGTTGGCGGCAGGTCGTGCCTTTAACAGCCCTGACGGTCAGAGGACAGGCAGCTTATTTGTCAAAGCCGGAGTCAACCATGATTTCCTAGGCAAAACTAAGATTCGTATGAACGAATTTGATTTTAAAACCCGCTCGTTAGGCACTCGGTTTTATTTCGGGGTTGGAGGAGAGTATGCTTTCGGGAACCAATGGAAAGCGTTTGCTCAGATCGGCGGAGAACATGGCAATCGCCTGAATGTGGATTTTTCCTGTAAGGCAGGTATCAAGTACACTTTCAAAAAAGAAAACCCGAGCCACAAGTTCGGCTCGGGTGGTCAGAAAAATACTTTTTAATTCACCGGCGGCAGATCAACGGATAGGCGATCAAATTCTTTAAGCCATTCTTTTTTCCAAATGGCTTTTTGTTCGTCTGTTACCCACGCTGCTTCAATGCTGTTTTCAAGCATTTTGCGCAGCTGCGGTAACGTGAAATCCAGCCAATTATGCATCAGAAGCCATGACTCTGAAATAGAAATATGATGCATCGTCGGGTCATCACTATTGGGAAACACTTTGAGTCCCAGTTCAACCATTTTGCGAACCGGATGCTTGATCGCCCACTCTTCATCCGACAATGTTCTTAAGTAGTAAGAATTTGTCGGGACGACGGCAAAGTGCATGTCGGAAGCTTTTGCTTCCTTGATGAGCTCCGGATTGTCGATAATCGTGTAGCCGTGGTCAATTCGATCGGCTCCAAGAAGTTTCATGGCGGTCTCAACGTTTCTCCAATGCTCACCGAATTCTCCGGCATGAATGGTGATTTTGAAACCTGCCTCTTTGGCCATCTTGAAAGCTTTCCAGAAGTTTTCCGGTTCGTGATTGGTTTCTCGATAATCGATTCCGAGTCCGATCGTGTAATCATCAGGATGTTTAGTCATTTCTTCAACGAGTTCAACGGCCGCTTCCGGAGTGTCCTCGCGGTCGATGGAAGGAATAGAACGAGCCGTGACACCATAACGCTGCATGCCTTGTCTGATACCTTCGTTAATAGCTTGGCGGGCTTCATCATAGGTCATGAAATGTTTTAAGCCCGTCCAGTTCCAGTAGAACTCAATATATTTAACACCCTGACTCGCTACTCTTTGGATATGTTTCAGCGTAATTCGAGTTAAAAAAGAGGGCTTGGAAAGGACTTTGCTCTCCAAGCACCTGAAAATTCTTAAAACACCGACCGGCTTATCACCTCTCGTATAGAAATTGTTGATCTCTTCTTGGCTGACATCCGCCCCGGATTCAGCGACAAGCTCTTCAAAAGTTTCCTTACTGGTAGTACCTAATAAATGGCAATGCAATTCGAGCTTGGGGAAAGTTTTGAAAAAGTTAAGCCATTCTTCGGGAAGCTGCTTTGAGAAAGGAGAATCCGGAACAAAGCCGGGATTATCAGAACGCATATGGCCCCTCTTTTTTGGATTTGAGTCTCGTTAAATATACAACTGAATGCTTCCAAAGCTTATGGATAAGTATCAGTTCGTTACAAAGAATGAATTAATAAGGCAAAACCCTAGTTCTAAAAATCAAAAGTCTCTCATAAAGAAAGGGATCGTTAAAATTTGATCATATTTTAAAAACGAAATCACCGCATCCCACGGAGAGTTCAAATGGTCGACAGCATCCTTGCCGTTATCGTTCTCATCCTTGCAGGCTGGGCAATCGCAAAAAACTACGACGCTAAAGTTGTTTTGTTTATTGCAGCCCTTGTTCTTCTTTACTCGGGACTTCTTTTAGGACACAACGTTCTAGGAGCAAAAGCAAGTACCGGCTTATCTTGGGTGGACCCCTTCAAGGTTATTAAAGATCAGTTCGTGCGTCAGTACGGTAATGCGGGCTTAATCATCTTGACGCTCTTCGGGTTCGCGGCCTATATGTCGCATATAGGGGCAAACGATATGGTCATCAAGGTGCTGACCAAGCCTCTTTCCTATGTTCGCAAACCGATTATCCTGATCCCCATGGTTTTCTGGGTCGGAACCTGCCTTCAGATTATTATCCCTAGCGCCGCCTCTCTTGCGGTCATCTTAATGGCGACGCTGTTCCCGGTTCTTCGAGCTGCCGGAATGTCGACATTAACGGCTGCGGCACTGATTGCGACCACGGCAACCATTGTTCCGACCCCGCTGGGCGGTGACAATGTGGTCGCGGCCCGGGTTCTAGGCTTTGATAATGTCGTTGACTATGTCGCGTTTCATTTGGCCCCGATAACCATACCCGCTCTGTTTGTCATGGGTATTGTTCATTATTTTTGGCAGACTTATTTGGATAAGAAAGACGCAGGAATGTTAAAAGAGCTGGATAAAGAAGCTTTTATCGAAGCCGAACGCCCTGAGAAAAACACGCCGACTTGGTACTTTATTTTCCCGATCCTTCCCTTGGTTTTAGTGATTTTCTTCTGGGTGTTCTTTAGAAAAGCTAAAGTCGGTCTGGTTGAAATTACGTTGTTCTCACTGATATTGGCTTTTGCCTGCGAGTTGATCAGAAAACGCAATATCAAAGCCGGCATGAAAGATCTGGGTATCTTCTTCAAAGGAATGGGAGACGGCTTCTCGAAGGTAGTCGTCCTAATCGTTGCGGCTTCTTCCATGGTGTTCGGTCTTCGTGTCATGGGTTTGATCGATGCGATTTCGAATTCCATTTCCAATTTTGAAAATGCCAAAGTTGGCCTGATGCTGGCTTTCTCCGGTATTACGGGGTTGATCACATTTATCAGCGGCTCAGGCAATGCTGTGTTCTACAGTTTCATTGAGCTGATTCCTCAGATTGCGCAAAAAGCCGGTATTGACCCAATCATGGTTGCACTTCCGATGCAGTGCATGTCGAATTTGTTCCGCTCTATGTCTCCTGTCGCAGCGGTCATCATTATTGTTTCGGCTTCTGTGAAGGTAAATCCTCTGGTTCTCGTCAAGCGCACGTGGGTTCCTCTGATGAGCGGCGTTGTAGTGGTATTAGCGCTTTCATTCTTCAAGTACATGTGATAAAAAACGGTGCGTATAAGAAACTGTCTGCACTGACTTAAGTAAGGTTTGCAGAAATTGTCATTAGAAAAAGCGAAAAAGCATTTGGAGAAATTCGGCCTCTCGGATCGAATTCGAATTGCAGAGGAATCAACAGCAACTGTGGCGCTTGCAGCCAAAGCATTTGACTGTGAAGAAAAGAAGATTGCTAAGACTTTGTCGTTCATGCTTCCAAGCGGACCGATTCTAGTGTTAGCAGTCGGTGACGCGCGAATCGATAACGCGAAGTTCAAACATACTTTTGCAGCCAAAGCTAAAATGATCAAGCCGGAGGAATGTGAACAAATCATCGGACATGCGCCCGGAGGCGTATGTCCTTTCGGAATCAATGAAGATGTGAAGGTTTATTTGGACGAATCTCTTAAAAGTATGGATTCCGTACTTCCGGCATGCGGGACTTCCGATACCGGCATTGAACTGGCGATTCCTGAATTGGAAAAATCTTCCTGCTGCACAGGCTGGGTCGATATAACTAAAACGCTTGATTAATTCAAAACTTCTCTCATCGGAGTTTGAAGCCACTGATCGTTCAGACCTTCTTTAACCCAGCGTCTCTCAGCTGTATCTCCCTGCAGTAGCGAGTTGCTCATGTCCATTGAGAATTCCTCAAAACATTCTTCAAGCGTCTTGCTGTGTGCGTCTGCAAGAAGTGCCCAGCTGCTGGTCGCATCTGAACCGATTTTAACGACATAATTGGTCTGAATCAGTCTGGAGAGCAGCGCATCGACAGCTTCCGGATAACTTCCAATCTTATCGGCAAGTTCGATGTTGGTCATTTGAGGATTGCCGGACTCCTTAGCTAACATAAGGATTCGAAGGAGGGCAACCGCTGAGAGCAGCTCGTCTCCGCTCTTATCGAAATCCTTATAGCGTTTGGCGCGCAGCATCGGCAGCGTTGCTGTAATAGCCGCACCGGCCAGAACAAACATCCAGTTTATGTACATCCATGTCAGCATAACCGGAATCGCGGCAAAGGCACCGTATATCGTCGTGTAGGAACCGCGCATGACATAGATGCCGAAGCCCCATCGGAAGACCGTAAAAACTAAGGCAATCAGAATCCCCCCGACGAGTGCGTCTCTCCAAAGAACCCGGCAGTTTGGAACGTATTTATATAGTGCAGCAAGGATAATAGATTGAAAAATTAATTGGCCGATCGGAATGAGCCACTGGGCGTAGACAGATAAGTGTCCCGACATCGCCATTCCGGTTAGGTAGGAAGAGGCTGCAAGACTGATGCCGATAGCAACGGGCCCAAGCGTGAGGAGAGCCCAGTACATCAGCACTCTCTGCCATAAACTTCTAAGTTTGAGAACTTCATAAGTCGAGTTTAAAGCTGAATCGATAGTTGCAATACAAAGCAGTGCGGATACCATCAAACCGATTAAACCGAAGGCAGTTAAACCGGCAGCTTGAGTGGCAAACTGCTTGATGTAGCCTAAGATCTGATCACTGTATTGTTCAGGCAGCAGGGTTGAAAAAATAAACTGCTCAAAGGCTTCGCGATAAGGAGCGAACAGCGGAAAGGCAGAAAAAGCCGCCATGATGACAGCTAAAGCAGGAACAATGGAAAGAAGAGTCGTTAGCGTCAGCGAGGATGCGACCTGTTTCAAAGAGGCTTTGTCGATACGTTCCATCACGAACATACCGAAATTCCACATTCTTTCTAAATTGGCATGTTTGGTGACAAACGCCGGGACTCTACGACTCATATTTTTCCTTTAGCACTCGACGACGCAGACGGCTAAGCCGCCGAGACTGGTTTCCTTATATTTATTTGCCATGTCCTTGCCGGTCTGCATCATGGTTTCGATTACCTGATCCAGACTGACATAATGGGAGCCGTCTCCCATCATGGCCAAACGGACGGAGTTGACCGCTTTGACAGCGGCAATACCGTTGCGTTCGATGCAAGGAATTTGTACCTGTCCTCTGACGGGATCACAGGTTAGGCCCAAATGGTGTTCCATACCGATTTCGGCGGCGTTTTCAATTTGTTCATTGGTCGCTCCGAGTGCTGCGGCTAATCCGGCCGCTGCCATAGAACAAGCCACGCCGACTTCGCCCTGACAGCCGACTTCTGCTCCGGAAATAGATGCGTTCTTTTTGTAGAGCGCACCGATGGCGCCGGCGACTAAAAGGAACGTGCGAATACCTTCTTTATTTGCCTGCGGGATGAACTGGCGATAATAGTTAATGACGGCGGGAATGACGCCGGCTGCTCCGTTCGTTGGAGCAGTAACAACTCGGCCGCCCGCTGCATTTTCTTCACTCACGGCAAAAGCGTAAGCATTGATCCAGTCAATCACTTGAAGGGGATCGTCAGCGACTTTCAACGGGCTGTTGAGGAGCTTTTCGTAAAGTTCGTTGGCACGGCGTTTTACCTTCAGAGGGCCGGGCAAACATCCTTTAGCGTTCAACCCGCGGTCGATACACATGCTCATTACAGACCAAATATGATCTAAGGTATCGTCGATCACTTCATGGCTGCGGATGACTTCTTCATTGGCCCGAATCACGGCTTCCATACTCAGTCCGTTTTTACGGCATTGTTTCATGAGTTCATTGGCCGTGGAGAAAGGATAGGGCAGTGCTTTTTTATCTTCTTCCGTCGCAGGGAGGGCGCGGGGCTCCTGTTTGAGCTTGGCTTCTTCTTCCGTTTCGATAAAGCCGCCTCCGACAGAATAATATTTTCGAGAAAAGAGCTCGCTGCCTTTGGCATCAAAGGCCGAAATGATCAGCGTGTTGGTATGGTAGGAATCCAGGACAGAAGGTTCAAAAGTGAGGTCTTTGCTGTAGGTGAAAGAAATCGGCTTGCAGCTGTCGAGAAGCAAACGATTTTTGTCTTTGATGTCTTTGATCCAGTCGGGAATTGAGTCAACGTCGATTACGGAAGGACTTTTACCCATTAAGCCAAGCAGAACTGCACTGTCAGTGGCGTGTCCGATACCTGTTGCAGCCAGCGACCCCATTAGTTTTACTTTGATTCCTTCAACTTCGGGGAAGAGATGCTGACTTCTCAGGAGGGAAATAAAGTTGCGCCCTGCACGCATCGGCCCCACGGTATGGGAAGATGAGGGACCGATACCGATACGGTACATGTCAAAAACAGAAATGTTCATATAGCCTTCGAGAGTATTTCTAAATATTGCACGATGGATAACCGAGCGGAATACAAAACTGCCTCAAATCGGTTATTCTTTTGGTGCATGCATTCTAAAGTTTTTAGCTCTCGGAAGGAACTGATTTTTCATGGAAATCAAAGCGTTGTTAGTAGCTTCTGTCTTAGCTGGTCAGTTCGGTTTGTGTTATGCCTCTTCGGACGGAGATCTCATTGAAGGCATTATTCCGGAGCCGGACAGTATTTCAGTGACGTCCGTGGTGAGAGAGCCCTTCCATCCTGACTTTGAAAAGCACTGCGCCGGTTTAACTGCCGGTAAGACTCTGGCTTGCCTGAAGATCACAAGAGTTCGAGAGGCCGACGGCGTGTCTTGGGTAACGCAGACAACCGTCAACCCCCTTTTCACAGAAGAGGCTTGCCGGAGAGCGTCAACAGAGACGCCTAGCGGCCGAGAGCATTTGTTCCATCAGGACTGATGAGTGCGATTAGTCGGAGTGCCGTGGGTTTCAGTGGTGAAAAACTGCAGCAAAAGCGCTCCTAAGCCGAGCGCGACCACGCACACGGCAAAAGACGTCACTTGAATATTTCCTAAACTCACGATCGGAGAAACAATCCCTCCGAGCAAAAAGCCGATACTTCCGATGATGGCCGAAGCCGCTCCGGCATATTTGCGCCCCAAATTCATGGCAGTGGCTGTAGCGCCGGTAAATATAAAGCCTAGGCAAAAAACCATTAGAAGAACGGAGCCTTCATAGGTGTAAAGATCTTTGGTCGTTAATCCGAAGACTAAACCTAAAACTGCGGCAATCAAACTTCCCGCCGTTCCGAAGTACGTGGCTTTAGCCGTTGTGGAAAAACGGACGGCAAGCAAAGCGCCGGCACCGATGGCAATGGCATTGAGGGCGAAGAGAAGCGAAAAATGGAACTGGGAGAGTCCGAATTCGTTCTGCAAAATAAAAGGCGTAGAGGAGATATAGGCGAAAAGGGCTCCCATACTTAATCCGAACACAGTTGTGAAAGCGGCAAAATTCGGTACTTTGCACACCAAAATAAAACCTTCAAACGAACGAAGGAAAGAGCCTTGTTCACGAGCATCTTTAGGAAGCGTTTCTTTAACCGGAATCACCATTGCTGTAATGACAACACCGATTCCTAAAAGTATGTAAAAAATACCACGCCATCCAATAAGATTTGCTACGGATCCTCCTATCACAGGGGCAGCTACCGGTGCGATTCCGTTTACTGCACCGACAATGGCAATGATCTTGGCAAGTTCTTTACCTGAATATAAATCCGTTGGGGCAGAGCGGGAGTAAACAATAGCGCCGGCGCCCCCTAAACCTTGAAGAAGACGCGCGATGTTGAAAGTATCGATGTTTTGGGATAAGCAGCAAAAAAGGGTGCTGACGATGTAAAGGAGAAGGGAAAAATATAAGACCGGTTTGCGGCCGTATTTATCGCTTAAGGGGCCGAATATAACTTGACCGAAAGCGAGTCCGACCATGCAGAAGGTCAGACCTAATTGGACCGAAGAAACCGAAGCAGAGAATACTTTTGTCATTTCCGGCATTGCCGGAAGGTACATATCTATGACAAACGGACCGAAGGCCGAGAGCATTCCTAAGACAATAATTGGGTAAACAGAATACATGCAAATTTTCAATGAAGGTCAGGCTGAAAGTTTAAGAGCTTTAGCTCTCTACTTGCCTTTTTCTCTTTCAACTCGAGCTCAAAGGTAAAAATATTTCTCTTTACTTGAAGATAAAAATGTGAGCAATTCATGAGTGAATTCGATTGATTGGTGGTCTTTTTTACATAGCTCAAACGAAAGTTGATAAATAAGTCGAGAATGTATATACAGAAACACCTCGCGATTTGCGAGGTGCTTCGAGAGATCAAAGAAGTCCTTAGACGATGGTCAGGGCCAAAACGACGACACCGACAATCAAAGGAATCGCCGTGCGTTTTACCAATTGGATCGGGGGTACCATAGCCAAACCGGAAAGCACAATGACAACACCGGCAATGGGGGACATCGTACGGCCCATCTGGCCTGAGATAAGGGCCATTGCGCCGAGGTTTGGAATCGGCATACCAAAAGAGGCGGCATGCGGGGTGACTGCTTCATTGAAGGCAAAAGTTGCTGCATCGCCGGAACCGGTAATGGCTGCCATGATGAACGGACCGAAAGACCCGCCCCAGCGGGCGATCTCGTTGGAGCTCTTTAAAACTTCGACGAAGGCATCGATTAACCCGGTGGCTTTTAAACCTGCGGCAAAAACACCGGCTGTGATGATGATACCCATGACGGAGCCGTAGCCTTCGCCCATACCTTTGAAGAAGTCCTTGGTGAACTGCTGAGGATTCACCCAAGAAACAATCAATGCGAAAATGGCACCGATGACCATGGCCTGGGCCACGCCCATCTTTATGACCGGAACGTAAGAGTTACCGAGCAGAAGAATGACGAGAGGGACCAAAGGTGCAATGGCTTTGAGCGGATTGATGCGTTCAATGCCGCCGCTGTGGTCTGCTGAGGTGTAGTAGTCTTCAAGTTCTTTAGCAGTTGGTTTGTTGTCTCTGAGAATCAGACAGACGATTGTCAGGCCGACAGCCCCGATTAAGACCATTGCTATGGAGTAGGGTGTGTGCAGGCTGATGAGGTCCATCATGTCCATATTGGCAATTTTGGCAACAACACTGTTGTGGCTTGTTCCCGGAGAAATGTTGGAGCCGAAAGTGCCCATCAGGACAGCGGCGCCGGCAGCGGCCGGACGGATGCCTGCGCGGATCATCACTGGGATGAAGGTTGCACCCACGGCAGCGGCACAGCCGGATGCAGACGGAATGGCAACGTTGATGAAGCTTGTGATGATGGTGGTGGCGGGGATTAGAAGAATGCCCAGTTTATTGAGGGGGGCGGCTAAGAATTTGACTAAATTTTTATCGCATCCTGTGGTCGTTACTACATAGGCAAAACCCATGGACGAGCAGATCGCCATGATGAGCGAAGCGTTTGCCATGCTTTTAGCAAATTGATCAAGCGCTGCCATCGGTTTCATGGCAATGCAGCAGAGGAAAAGGCCGGCGGTAAACAGCACCAAGCGTGTTTCATAACGCTTAATCAGGCAGTAAACCGTGACCAGGATTACGGCAATCGCAATCCAGGCGGTTAGAGTCATAAAAATACCTTTTGAGATAAATAAAGAAGGCCGCAAGGCCGCTTAAGGTCGTCATTATAAGTGTTACTGCTTACTCGTTGTTACTTAATACTTTCGGAGGCGCATTGCTGCTGACGAATTTTCTGTCTGACAGGCAAAACCGCTCAGAAAAAGATTGGTTTATTCTGTTCCTTTTTGAATAAACACTAAAAATAAAATGAACGATTGGCTGACTAGAGTCTCTGCCGCCAGCGGTATCCCTTCCGAAATTTTTATCCTTGGCTTCATGGCATTTTTTCTGCTGATTTTCTTAGCGATTGGCATTATTTACTGTCTGATCAGATTAAGAAGCATCAGTGCCAATACGCTTCAGACGATTGCACAAGCTCGTATGGCTTGGCGCGAAGATTTAGGTGCCGCGGTGACTCAGAGTAAAGATCTGATTGCTGATCGGATGAAGCCGAATTTCATCGAGACGGAACGCACGCTGGAACGCTCCTTTCAGGAGGTTTCGGCCGGAATCCGAAGCGAAACCTTTGCAAGTCTCAAAGCTGTGCAGGACACGCTTAACCAGTCTCTGACCCGCAATGATGAACAGATCAGTTCCGTGAACAAGCGATTTGAGGAGCTTTCCAAAAACATTCGAGAAGAGATCGCTGAAAGCGGGAAAGTGGTTCAAAGCACATTGAATCAATCTCTGATTCGTAATGACGAGCAGATTAAGAGTCTCAATGGGCGTTTTGAAGAACTCTCTAAGACACTTCGCGGAGAAATTTTTGCAAATTTGAAAGCTGTTCAAGATACGCTGAATCAGTCGCTCACCCGTAATGACGAACAGATTCGCGGCGTAAACCAGCGCTTCGAGACGCTGTCTTCGACGTTAAATACTTCGCTTAATGAACTGCGCAAACAGATCGATGACGATTTGAAGGCACTCAATAAAGATAATGAGGCTAAGTTAGAGAAGATTCGAGAGACCGTGGAGGAAAAGCTTCAAAACACGCTGACAAGCAAAGTCGGAGAAAGCTTCTCGCAGGTGACGCAGCAGTTAAACCGTGTTTATGAAGGCTTAGGTCAAATGAAAGAGCTCGCCGAAGAAGTCGGCGGCCTTAAGCGCGTCTTCGTCAACGTCAAGAGCAGAGGCATGCTCGGTGAAGTCCAACTTGAAGCGCTGCTGAAAGAATATTTCACGGAAAGCCAGTACGTTAAAAATGTTCATCCGGTTCCGTCAAAGCCGAAGATGGTGGTTGAATTCGCCGTCAAACTTCCGGGCCTAAACGGAAGAACCTGCTTGCTGCCGATTGATGCGAAGTTCCCGGTTGAGGACTATCAGAGACTATTGCAAGCGGCAGACGAAGGCGACCGAGAAGGTGTTGCTGAAGCTCGTTCGAAATTAAGAACGCGTTTTAGAAACGAAGGGAAATCCATTGCCGAGTACATCAATGTGCCGGAGACCACAGATTTTGCCATTATGTTTATTCCGTCCGAAGGTCTTTATGCAGAGGCTTTGGCGCTCGAAGGTTTAACCAACGAGCTCTTCACTTCTTACCGTGTTTACATCATGGGTCCGTCAACGCTGGCGAGTGCTCTTTGCGCTTACCGAGCCGGCTTCCAGACGCTTGCTATTGAAAAGAAGAGCTCTGAAATCAGAAAGATCTTGTCTTCTGTGCAGACAGAGTTTGCAAAGTACGGCGAAGTCCTCAACAAACTTAAGTCTCAGGTTGAAACGGTGGCTAAAACCGTGGATATCGTCCAAACCAAAACGAGAAAAATGAATCTTCAGCTGGAAGTTGCTTCCGAGAGCGATAAGGAAGAGGATCAGCCGATGTCGCTGCCGTCTCCGGTTTCTAATCAGAGCTCACTCACATCAGAGCAGTAGAAAGCTAACTGAAAAGCCCGAATTGCATTCGGGCGCTAGAAATGAAAAGGGCCGGAAAATTTCCGGCTCAACTTCTTTAGAAAACCTCTTAGGCCTTCATTGTCTTTTCAGCGACAAAGGCAGCCAGTTCGCGTGCAGCGTCTCTGGCTCTTTCAGGCGCTGCGTCAAAGATCTCAGCCATCAGACGTTCGCTGACGTACTCAGGATTGAAATCCAGATGCAGGTCATTGCCGTGCATTTCACATTTTGTGAAGGCACCGTCCGGGGAGCACTGAGAGGCAATTTCAGCGACTTTGCCTTTAGCAAGCATTGCAATCACAGGATTCTTGAAAGATAACTCAACGTGGTTGGCAGAGATATTCTTTAAGTTCAAGAAATCACGTGCTTTGTAGAGCTGTTCAATAGGGAGGGCCATTTTCTTCCTTTCTAAAAATTTTCGGATATTTTAGTTCATCAGTCCGGAGATAAGGACTGCCAGGACAAGAGCTGGGCACAGAATGCCAATGCAGACTCTGAGCACTTTTTTCCAGCCCGGATAGTTCTGAAGAGACGTCCAATGGGTATGAACCTTGTCCCATGCGAACCAAGCCGCCAGAAGGCAGGCAATAATGCCTCCGATCGGAAGCCCGAGGTTAGAGACAAAGAAATCAGCTAAATCGAATGCGGTCTTGCCGAAAATCTTGTAGTCAGCAAGAAGGCCGAAAGACAGAGCGCACGGGATGCTAAGGATCAGCATAAAGAGCAGGCAGACGGTCACGGCAGTTGCACGTTTCATATTCAGTTCCTGGACCATCCATGTAATGTCAATTTCGAGCATCGATACGGCTGAAGTTAAAGCAGCAATGATCAGACAGAAGAAAAAGACAATAGAGAACAGGTACCCGAAAGGCAGCTTGGCAAAGATCACCGGCATCGTAATGAATGTCAGGCCGGGGCCCGCGGCCGGATCCATACCGAACGCGAAGTTTGCCGGCAGAATCATTAAACCTGCCATCAAAGAGATGAGGAGAGAAAGAACAACGATCCAGAAAGTGGAGCTGACAAGTTCTGTCTTGTCGTCGATATAGGCGCCGTATGTAATCATGCAGCCGGCACCGACCGAGAACGAGAAGAAGACCAGACCCATGGAATCGAGAAGCGTCTTCCAGCTGAATTTGGAAAAATCCGGCAGGAAGAGATATTCCACGCCTTTCATGGCACCGGGCTGCATCAGACCTGTGATGATCAGAATGATCATGAAGATAAACAGCATCGGCATGAGGATCTTGGAACACAATTCGATGCCGCCTCGAATGCCGAAGGCAACCACAAATCCGACTAAGGCAAGAAAGCCGACCTGCGCGGAAATGGCGACCCAAGGAGATGAGGACAGGCTTCCGAAAAGCGCACCGAGCGTTTCCGGATCGGCGGAGGGGAACCCAATGATGGCTTCAAAGAAGTACAGAAGGCACCAGCCGCCGACAACCGAATAGAACGAAAGCACCACAAAACCGATGATGATGCCGAGATAACCCAAGACCGACCAGAAGGGTCCGCCTAAGTTTCGGTAAGCCGTGACGATTCCACCTTTACCGGCTTTACCCAAGGTAATTTCCGTGAGCAAAAGGCCGAAGGCCAAGGTAAAGGAAAAAATAATGTAGGGGAGCAGGAAGGCTGCTCCGCCTTCGGCGCCGGCCATGTATGGGAACTTCCAAATTGCGCCCAGACCGATGGCTGCGCCGACACTGGCTAAGACAAACCCAACTTTGCCGGTAAATGTTTTTTCTTGTTGTTTTGATGCTTGGGACATCTGAGAATACTTCCTCGGTTTTAGATCAGATTAAAGATTGCAACCACAACGATGAAGCAGGGTGCAACGAAGGCCAGCATAAAGCGGAAGAACTTCATGAAGCCATCGGAATGCTTAACGCTGGAGTTGATTTCATATTTGGTGCGGTCAAAGAAGAACCAGCCTGTCATTGCAACGACGAAGAGGGCGCTCAGCGGCATCAGGATGTTGCAGCAGAGGAAGTCCATCGCATCAAAAATGTTCTTGTCCATGATCTTGTAATCAGCCCACGGACCCATCGAGAGAGCTGAGGGAATAGAGCAGATGGAAAGAACGATGAACAAAAGCACGGAAGCTGTTTTGCGGGAGAAATGGAATTCGTCCATTAAGTAGGCCAGCGGAACTTCGAACAAAGAGATCATGGAAGTCAGGGCGGCAACCAGCAGACAGCCGTAGAAGCAGACGGCAAATACGTCGCCTAACGGAATGTGCGAGAACACGGCCGGCATCGTGATGAATGTCAGACCTGGGCCTGCAGACGGGTTAAGGCCGAAGGCGATAACCGGGGGAATAACCATTAGACCGGCGAGAATGCAGGAAATAAAGGCTAAAACAGAAACCCAAAGAGCAGTGGTGGTCAGATTTTCTTTATGAGAAATGTAAGAACCATATGTGACCATAATGCCCATGCCGACGGAGAGCGAGAAGAATGTGAAGCCCATGGCGTTGAGCAGAGAGTTTGCTGTGACCTGATCCCATTTCGGAGAGAAAAGGAACTTAAGGCCTTCCCAGGCGCCCGGCAACGTCAGTCCGCGGATAATCAGGACGATCATCAGCACGAAAAGCAGCGGCATAAGCACTTTGGATATACGTTCGATACCTTTGTTCACGCCGAAGATCAGGACGCCGGCAGTGATCGCCAGGAAAAGGGTTTGATAAAGAATGGCAGAAACCGGAGTGCTGACGGTTTTAAGGAAGGTCTTTTCCAACATCGCTAGGTCAGACGAAGCCGCATTTCCCATGATGGCCTCGAACAAATAAGTGAGGCACCATCCGCCTACCGTGCTGTAGTAGGTCATGATGAGGAAAGCACAAAGCACTCCAACGAACCCCAAAGGAGCCCAGAACTTACCTCCGATACGTCGGAAGCTCGTGACGGAACTGCCGCGTCCGGCTCGGCCGATGATGATCTCAGCAAGAATCAAGGTAACGCCGAAAAACAACACCATCAGGATGAACGGAATAATAAAAGCAGAACCGCCGTTGGCACCGGCCATGTACGGAAATTTCCAAATGGCTCCGAGACCGACGGCAGAACCGGTTGCAGCCAGGATCATGCCGGTCTTGGAACTCCAGTTGGAGCGTGCATCAGACATTGAAGACTCCCTTCTAAAAAGTGATACAAAAAACGACTATTTATAAATTGATTGAAGTAATTGTATATGCCGCTTTTGGGTTCTTTAACGTGATTCAGTAGGAAATCATCGCTTGAGGTCTCAAATTTCTGACAAATTTTTCCTTTTTTTGCAGCTTTGGACCAAGTTTTTGTCTCAAAGATGGTTTTGAAATCACCCGCAATTAACCTTTAAATACCAGCGATAAATTCAGAAGGCCGAATTTAGGCCTCAAAAAATCCGAAATGAGAAGTATTACCAAGGAGTTAAGGGACGATTAGTGAAGATACGAAGAAGGCGGTAGAAAATCATTACCCACTTTTGGTACCGTTTTGACCGAACAAATTCTTTAGAAGATGTAAAAGTTTCTCTTTCGTCTTTATGGGTATTAATACGTAAAGATTAAGAAAGGATGAGCCAAGCGGAAAATTATTTCTTCTTCAATTCAATAAGTAAAAGAAAAATTCGGTTGTGCGAAATAATTTGCAAAGCGGAAAAATCAAAAGTCAAGAAATTTATTTTGTCTTCTTTTTCGTAAAAAGGCGACAAAAGTATGGTTTTTAATGAATGTTGGTGTTACTATCTACATCGTGGTTTGAGGTGGTTGTGAAAACAACCGTTTATCCTGGTTGGAAACCCTGCTAGTGTCCCTAGCAGGTTTTTTTTGTTCTTTTTTCCGTCGAAAAATCGGATAATTATTCTTTTTTCTTAATAGAAGTCTTGTCTAGCAGGGCCTTTGATCAAAACTTCCTGCATGTCTTAACTTTTAGATCCGGTATTGAAGCTCAATTTTTCTTACTGACCAGCCTACTTTTTCTTTGAAAGAGTCCTTTTTCATTTTGAATCGATGATTATTGCTTGAGATGGTTTTTGCTTATTCGTGTTGATTTTGGGAATGCCAGTTCATCAAGCTTTGTTTGAATCCTCATATTCCGTCTAAAATTTCCGTAAAACAAATTTTTACGGAGCCGACCTTGTCCGATTCAGATTTTCAGCAAATATTAGATGTCAAAGGCTTGAGGTGCCCGATGCCGATGCTTAGAACAAAGAAGGCGCTAGCCAAGATGCAGCCCGGAGAAAAACTCCTGGTTCAGGCAACTGATCCGCATGCTTTAAGAGATTTGAGTCAGTTTGCGGATCAGACCGGCAACAAGCTCCTTTCCTCTTCTGAAGAGGACGGCATTATTAATATAGTGATGCAGCGTAAAGAAGAATAACATTACAAACTTACTGCTAAGGAATTCCCATGACTATGCCCGTCAAAGATGCACCCTTCCTTGAAGAACGAACCGCCGCTGTGATGGAGAGCGTCTTCAACGACCCGATTGTCAAAAAGGCCCTTGAGCAGGCCGTTCCTCAGGAAATTTTTACGATCGAGGAACAGATCGAAATTTGTGAAGTTCCTGCTCCTCCAATGAAAGAGCAAACCAGAGCCGCAATGATCGCTGAGAAGATTAACAGTTACGGTCTGGAAGCATCTATTGATCCTGTCGGGAACGTCATCGCCTGCCGAAAAGGTACGGATCCGGACGGTCCCGTCTGCGTTATCAGCGCGCATATGGATAATAGCTTTAGGGAAGGAACGGACACTACGGTTCGCCGCCAAAACGGCAGACTGTTTGCGCCCGGTATTTCCGACGCATCCCGTGCATTGGCCTGCATGCTCCAAGTTATTCGAATGGTCGTCAACAACGACATCAAGACAAAGGGAACGCTGCTTTTCATTGCCACGGTCGGGCAGGAGGCAGAAGGGGACTTGCGCGGCGTGAAACGAATCTTCTACAGCTCTGGCATCCATGTGGACGGCGTTTTGGTCTTGGACGGCGCCGACCCCGGAAGACTGCTCTACGGATCTGTCGGTTCTAAGCGCTACAAGATTGAATACAGCGGTCCCGGCGGTCACAGCTATTTGAATTTTGGTCAGTATCCGAGCGCCACTCAGGCACTGTGCCGAGCCGGCGCTTTGCTTGCCAACCTCCAGGTTCCGGCCGAACCCAAAACGACTTTTACATTAGCCACCATGAGCGGCGGTTCTTCTGTGAACGCTATTGCCGAACACGCGGAATGTGAAATTGACTTAAGAAGCGAAGACCCGCAAATGCTCGACGGCCTCGTACAGGAAGTCCTTCCGCTTTTTGCTTTCGGTGCTCAGTTGGAAAATCAGCGCTGGAATGTGACCGATCCGGCGCTGCAGGTTAGATGCAAGGTTACGCCGATCGGCCACCGTCCGGCTGCGGTCTCTAAACCCGACAGTCCTGTGCTTCAAGCGGCCAGAGCGGCTCAAATGGCGTTAGGCATTGAGCTCACAGAGTACATGAGCGCTTCGACAGACCAAAACGTTCCGATGTCTCTCGGCATTCCTTCTACGAGCTTGGGTGCCGGCGGCAGAGAGGGCTTTAACCATTCATTGTCTGAATGGTTTGAACCAGTGCGTTCTTATGAAGGACCTCAATTGTGTCTTTTGACCGCGCTCGCGTTGGTTGGTCTGGAAAACGGAGCAGATCCTATGCTTCCGATCTACACGGCAGTGCCGAGGGCACAGTGGCAGGATAGGCTCTAATCTAATGAGAATCAGGGGACCGAGAGGTCCCATTTTTTTGGTCTGTGCGTTTATCCGTGATTTTTCTGAAAATAAAAGTTGACATAGGATAAAAGAGGGGCTATTAGAATTTGATTGTTTTCTTTGAATAATTCGATTCTTAAGAAAAACAGTTTTTTTGAATTTGCTTATTAATATGCAAATGCCTGAGAGCATTAGTCGAAAAGAGATTATTGCTTGCAGACTTAGGTGCAGTCTGGGTTCTCATTTTTCAGGAATTTCCCGTCCTTTTGTAGAAGACGTGGAATTTATCGCCCCGTTGAACTATCTCTTAAGAAATCTTAATGCTAAAATTCATGCCGAGAGGTTCTTAAGCCCCCGGGATTTTAAGAAGATAAATAACTACCCCTCTTACTCGAATGTATCTTGACTTTGGAGTACCAAATGAAGGTCTTTAACAGACGTAACGTATTGAAAGGCGGTTTAGTTGGCTCTATGGCAGCCGGTTTTGCTTCTTTCGTGGGCGCTTCCCACGCAGCAGAGCCAGCAGCAAAGGCACCCGCCTAGAACGATAAAAATACTTATGACGTGATCGTGCTCGGGGCCGGTCCTGCCGGATTGGTCACTGCCATCGCCGCTAAGCAGGCTGGTGCAAAGAAAGTAGTTGTATTCGAAAAACGCGACCGTCCCGACGGGAACGCTATTTTTGCTTTGGGCTCCGTTTGCGGCTGGGGCTCTCGTCATCAGAAAGAGCAGGGCATCAAAGATACTGCCGACGATTTCTACGCCATGATGATGGACGTTTCCAAACAGATGGGCGATAAGGCTTTGAACCGCACTTACACTGATAACATTTCCGCCGGTATTGACTGGCTGGAAAAAGATATCGGCGTTAAGTTCGGCAAGATTCGTCCGATGCCGTATCCGCGTCTCGGCCGTACCTGTCGTGTTGACGGCGAAGGTCTCACAGGCGGTGCACAGCTCGTTAAGAAACTTCTTGCGGCTGCCGCTAAAGAAGGTGTTGAAGTTAAGTTCGAGCACAAAGGTATTGAACTTCTTCATGACGACAAGATGCGTGTTACCGGCGTGAAGATTCAGACACCGGCAGGACAGGAAGAATACTTCTCCAAGGGCGGCGTTGCCATTGCAACCGGCGGCTTCTCTGCCAATCCTGAAATGGTCGATAAATACATCGGCGGCTGGGCTACCCGCATGGTGCTTCGCGGCTCCAAGTCCACAACTGGTGAAAACATTTCCTTGACGCTTCCTCTGTATGCTAAGTGCGTCAACATGGACCAGTTCCATGCCGGTCCGATTATCGGTGCAACCCACGTCAATCCTGCTGACGTTCTGAACTCCGGTTATGGTATTCAGGTCAATACTTCCGGTGATCGTTACATGGATGAAAACAACACCTATGTGATTAAAGCTAGAACCACAGCTCAGAAGACACTGGATAACACCGGCTGGGTCATCGTCGACTCGACATGCCCGGTGCTCGACAAAGTTATTCCTAAATTCGATATGCTGAACAGCCCGTACGGTAAGGCCAACACGATCGAAGAAGTCGCTAAACAGGCAGGTTTGCCTCCGGCCAAGATTGTGGCGCTTGTTAAGGAATACAACGATGCAGTCAAGAACGGTACGTTGGGCAAGATGAATCCGCCGAACACCTACAAGAAACCGCATCTGATTGAAAAAGCTCCGTTCTATGCTGTGCCTCTGCAGGGCGGTATGACCGCTACATTCGGCGGCCCGCTGATTAACACGAAGGCTGAAGTTCAGAACTTAGACGGCAAGACCATCCCCGGTCTCTATGCAGTCGGCAACTCCTCCGGCGGTATCTTCTTCCATAACTATGCCGGCGGCGCTCAGTTAGGCGCAGCCACCGTATTCGGAAGAATTGCCGGTAAAGAAATGGCTCAGAGAGCCGCAGCTGCAAAGTAAGAGGAGATCAAAAATGAAAAAAACATTACTCGTTTTAGCTTCCGCTCTTTTCGGAATGAGCGTCGGTCTTTCCGTCTATGCAGCTGACCAGGCACCTGCCGCTGCTGCTCCTGCTGCTCAGGCCAAGACACTGGGACAAATTCACGGTGCTATGTGGCCGAAAAGTAAAGACGGCTATGTCACCAAGTATCAGTGCATGCAGTGCCACGGTGACTATGACAAACTGGCTAAACAGACAGCCGATCTGGTTCCCAATCCCCATCATTCTCACTTGGGTCAGGTGAACTGCGAAGACTGCCATAAGGCCAATTTGTCTAAACCGGTTCTGATGTGCAACCAGTGCCATAACTTTACCATTCGCAAGGATGGCAAACCGATTGAGCTGGCCAAGTAATTTAGTCTCTGACTAAAACAGAAAATCCCGCAGTTCCTAAAGAACGAGCGGGATTTTCTTTGTCCGGAGATTTCTTAGAAAAGACGGACGCCGTTTGCCGTCAAAATCAAATCGCCATTCGGCGTGAGTGTCGGAACGATTTCAGTTGTATAAACTCCTTTGCCTTCGCTTAAGTAAGAGTTGCGAGGCAATGCCATGAGCGCAAACTGTCCGAGGCCGCCGTCGGATGTCTGAAGTCTGAATTTCACAGATCCCAAAGTATTGCCTTCGGGTTGCTTTTTAAGCTGTCCGCTGAAAGAAAGGCTTTCTTTGCCGACTTTAATCTCAGAGGGTTCAACCGCGGCCCAGGTTTTACCGGCAAGGATGCCGTTTCTTAAGATCTCTTCGGCCTGAGCTTCGTTTATAGGCTCAGGAGAGCAAATGAGCGGGAAGTTAGTGCAGAAGTTTGTTCCGAAAGCCTCTTGCACCAAGAAGTCAAAGAGCAGAGGTTCGGGCGGAAAATGTGCTGTTAATCCGGTATTCCAGCTGTCAATGCCGACCTTTAAGAAACCACCGACTTTCAGGTGATCAAAAGTGATTTTGATGCCTTCGGTAATTTCAGATTTGTTTTGGCTTTGGTTGATAGAAACCAAAGTCTTTCCGATAGTGAACTGTGTACTGCTGTCTCTGTAATCGATTCCGCTCACCGAAAAAGACAGAGCAGCGGCTTTGAGATTTCCGCCTTTGACAGAAAATTTAAATTCCGGATTACTTAGAGCAACGTTGCTTTCTTCTGAGGCCAAAGAGAAGATGTCTGTCTTGACGGAAGAATCAAGATTTTCAATAAGCAGGCTGCCGTCCGCCTGTTTTACTAATTTCGGGAGGGCTTGGGACTGAATCGCGCCGATTTTAAAGGTTTCGCCGTCAACGGTTGTTTCAACGGCTTTGCTGCTGAAGACGAATAAATTCGGAATAAAACGATAGTTAAAAGAAGTCTTCAGCACCGGTTGTGCGGCTTCAACGACTTTCTTAAAAACTTCATTGCCTTCTCCCTTAATCGTGATCTCGCTTTCAGGGGACCATCCGAACTTTACTTTGCCGGGAAGCGTGACGGTATCCTTATCTTTCGGCTGGGCATTTTTATTGAGAACGATAAATTCTTTGCTGAAGAAACCGTTGTCGGTGATGTTCACTTTGACGGACTTCCATTCACTGCCCAAATACTTGGGAAGATCGGATGCGTATTCTTGGAATTTTTGGCCCTGGTAATAAACCAATCCGCCGTAAGCGCAGGCATAGACCGCGGCACAAACTGCTACCGCGGCAGCGATCTTAGATGAAGACATTTTGACCTTTATGAGAGTAAATACGTACTGAACGGAGTATATCTAACTTGGTCGAAAGTGTTTGATTAGTCGACGAGTTCGCCGCCTGTGTTGTTATGCCATCCTTCTGCCGGATCAGGAGCGTTCGGCTCGTCGGAAGAATCATCGGGAACGCCAAAAAATTCCTCTAATGAGACTTTGTCCTGGATTTTCTTCATGCACTGATAAAAGAGCTGCTCATTGAGCTCGTGCAGACCGATACCGTCGCCTTTAATTGTGTAGTCCCAGCGGCTTAATTCGAAAGGCTTCTTCTTGTATTCAGATTGAGGAGAATCGGACAGAAGGCCGGACTGAATAAAAACATTTTCTTCAGTGAGTGTGGAAGAAACTTTATGGTTTGCGGAATTAATGAAAGTGATACGCATCTTGCCGATTTTGCGCTCGGTCCAGCGAACCGTCGGAATAATCGGAAGGTAGCGCATGCCTATATCTTCCATTGTGTCGGAGATTTCGATATAGACTGCGCCGTCCAAGCCGCGGTCGGTAATGAGTGCGATTCCGTTTTTCTCCAGTAGATCAACCATCTCTTTACGAGTTTCATCTGCAAACAGCCATTCGAAGGAGTCTTCAAGCGTGCCTTCCTTGCCGGTGTCGATGCCTTGGACGATGACCCGAAGATGAAGCGTAAGGTTAAGAGGGACGGCGGGGCGTCTGAGTTCGGATTTTTCTACAAGCTTGGCATTGACATCGAACCAGCCGTGCTTAGGAGAAGAGATGGAAGCGGTTGTGCTGGCGATGCCTAACAGCGTGCATCCCTGAAGCAAGGTTGCAGCGACGAGAAGGGAGGCAGCCAGAACTCTCATACCTAAATTCCGTAAATGACTTTGCCATATTAACCGAAAGGTCCTGAACAAGCGTTCAGAAATGTCTCAGACTGCGTGGAGAACACGTGAAAAGAAATCGGGGAGATTAAATGTTACTCTTTAACTAATTGAAATATAAAGATAATTTATTCCTGAGATTTTGCGTTTCTAGATCTTCATTATTTTAAAAATCCTCAATAAAACATAAGGTTAATGTTGAAATTGAGGATTTTTGTGGTAGACTAGATC
>OGKG01001788.1_pt1 | contig 24573 bp, 19 predicted proteins | sample 1572201 | NCBI WGS metagenome assembly OGKG01 (sample SAMEA2582146, study PRJEB24529) | metagenome | biome: Human gut stool | place: China | collected 2011 | reverse complement strand
ATGAGATCACGGTCCCCTTACATTATAATAACAGCCCCCCGGCGTGTGGCACAGGACCGTACACCCAGGGGGCTGTTTTCATTTGTTAAGGCCGTCAGACCTCCATGATGACAGGCAGGATCATGGGGGACCGCTTGGTCTTTTTATAGAGGTAGTTGGACAGGTCGCCCTTGATGGTGCTCTTGATGGCGGACCAGTCGGTGGCATAGCGGGTGTCCACGCTCTGGATGGCCTCCATGGCCACCTGGCGCAGCTCCTCCATCAGGCCCTCCGACTCCTTTACATATACAAAGCCCCGGGTGATGATGTCCGGGCCGGAGACCAGGGCTCCGTCCTCCCCGGACATGGACAGCACCACCACGATCATGCCGTCCTGGGCCAGGTGGCGGCGGTCCCGCAGGACCACGCTGCCCACGTCGCCCACGCCGTAGCCGTCCACAAAGACCTGCCCGGCGGTTCCGGTACCCGCCAGCTTGGCGGTGAAGCCCGACAGGAAATAGTATTTGGTCTGCTCGGCATTGAGGATCGAAACCGGGGGCAGCACGCCGAATGCGTCGGCCGAAAGGAAGATCACCTTCTTGGCAGCCGGGGCTTTCGATACGGGTTTCACGATATTCTCGATGTGGAAGATCGGGTACGAAACGCGGGTGTTCTCGGTTACCGACTTGTCGGCATAGTCGATCTTGCCCTTCTTGTCTACCGTCACGTTCTCCAGCAGCGCGTTGCGGCGGATGGCGTTCCAGATGTCAGGCTCGTTCTCCTGCGAGAGGTTGATGACCTTGGCGTAGCAGCCGCCCTCGAAGTTGAATACGCCGTCGTCGTCCCAGCCGTGCTCGTCGTCGCCGATCAGCTGACGCTTCGGGTCGGTCGAAAGCGTGGTCTTGCCGGTGCCCGACAGGCCGAAGAAGATAGCGGTCTCGCCCTTGGCATTGGTGTTGGCCGAGCAGTGCATCGAAGCCATGCCCTTGAGCGGAAGCAGGTAGTTCATGTAGGAGAACATACCCTTCTTCATCTCGCCGCCGTACCAGGTGTTGAGGATAACCTGCATTTTCTCGGTGAGGTTGAAAACGACGGCCGTCTCGGAGTTCAGGCCGAGTTTCTTATAGTTCTTAACCTTGGCCTTCGAAGCGTTGAGCACCACGAAATCGGGCTCGCCGTATTTCTCCAGTTCGGCGTCGGTCGGACGGATGAACATGTTCTTTACGAAATGGGCCTGCCATGCGACCTCCATGATGAAACGGATCTTGAGGCGCGAATTCTCGTTGGCGCCGCAGAACGTGTCCACGACATAGAGTTTCTTGCCCGACAACTCCTGGGTAGCGAGTTTCTTCAGCTCCTTCCAGGCAGCCTTCGTAACAGGCTTGTTGTCGTTCTTATATTCATCGGAAGTCCACCAGATCGTATCCTTGGTGGTCTCGTCCATTACGAAGAACTTGTCCTTGGGCGAACGGCCGGTATAAACGCCGGTCATCACGTTCACGGCACCGGTCTCGGTCAGCTGGCCTTTTTCGAAACCGCGGAGTCCCTTCTTGGTCTCCTCGCGGAAAAGTTCGTCGTACGACGGATTGTACACGATCTCGGTCACGCCCGTGATCCCGTACTTTTTCAAATCCATTTTGTCCATAATAATTGCTATTTTAATAAAACATCAAATCCTGATTTACCTAACTCAAATCCGAATGACCGGACTTTAACCGCACAAAGGTAGAAAAACTTTTACACTTGTGAAAAAACTAACAGTAAAAAAAGCAAAAAAAATCCATTATTTTTTCCGATAAGCGTATATGATTCATTTATAAGCAGGTACCGCATCCCGGACAGTCGCACGGAAAGCCGGCTCGATACCCTACCACAAACATACGGCCGGAATCCGCAGCGGCGCTTCGCAGGATGGAATTCGAGGCGGACGCATAGGCCCCGCTTCGGTCGAAACACTCATCGACGGCGCACGGCATGCCCGCCCGACGAAACACCGCCGGACATAAGCAATGACGGGAGCGGCGTCTGCGGGGCAACCGCATCGCAATCAGGGAACTGGAAGTATTTTCCGACAATCCGCCCGGCAGCCGGAATGAACCCGACGCACGAACTCCGAAAAAACCGGAACGAAAGGGGACGATATACCGGAATTTTTTCTATCTTTGATAAGTCAGCCCTATAAAAACATCGTTACTCGTTCCGAATAATGCGCCCGATAAAAATACGCCACGACAGGATCTGCCTGAAACCGTTTTCGATCGAATGGATAAACTACCATAGTTTCTCCATCGTGTTGGTTATTTCCGGGACATTCTTCTGCTGTTATTTCGTCTCCGACCTCATTCACGGATTCTGGGATCGGTACTGGCTCGCCGCGCTTCTGCTATTCGGCGCCGGCTTTGCCCTCTATACGATCCAATGCCGGAAACTGAAATTCAAGAGTATCCCGCTCTCCGGGCAACACGACGGACTGAAAGAGCAGATACGGAAACTGCTGGCCGACGGGGGATGGAGGATCGAATACGACAATCAGCGTTATTTGCAGGCCGTAAACCGAAAGGGCATCCCCTTTCTGGACTGCGACCTGCTGATCTTGGGGTGGAGAAGCGACGAAATCCGGTGGGCCCTGGTCTACGACCCGTGGTATAACATGGCGGGGGGAATATTTACGTTCAACAGATACGGACGGAAAACCGTAAAGGCGATAAAGGCACTCGCCGGCAATTCGGCGGAAGCTCCTGCTCCCCGGAAACTCGGATAGACCATGGCCGGGCTTTATTTCCACATACCGTTCTGCAAACGCATCTGCGCCTACTGCGACTTCTACAAGAGCGTCCGGCTGGAGCAGATGGACGGCGTAACGGCCGCCATGCACCGCGAACTGGACGAACGGCAGGATTACCTGCGCGGCGAAGCGGTCACGACCCGCTATTTCGGCGGCGGCACGCCTTCGCTCTACGCACCCGCCGCGCTGAAAGGGCTGCTGAATCATGCCGCGCAGTTGTTCGACTGCTCCGGCGCCGCGGAAACCACCCTCGAGGCCAACCCCGACGACCTGACGGGGGATTACCTCGCCGGGCTGCGCGAAGCGGGCATAGACCGGCTGTCGATCGGCATCCAGTCTTTCGACGACGACTGCCTGAAGCTGATGAACCGCCGCCATACGGCGGCACAGGCCATCGGTGCGGTGCGGGCGGCACAACGCGCCGGGTTCGGAAACATCACCGCCGACCTGATCTTCGGCATTCCCGGCTTCGGCGGGGATTCGCTGAAAAGATCGCTCGACGGGGTGCTGTCGCTCGGCGTACAGCACATTTCGGCATACCATTTGACCGTCGAACCCGATACGGCCTTCGGCCGCCGTGCGGCACGGGGCGAGTTCCGCGTCGTGGAGGAAGAGGTCAGCGAGGAGGAGTTCCTCACGGTGCACCAGACGCTTACCGCCGCCGGATTCGAGCATTACGAGGTTTCGAACTACGCCCTGCCGGGTTTTCGCGCCCGCCACAACGCCTCCTACTGGCATGGGACGAAATACCTCGGCATCGGGCCCGCAGCCCACTCGTTCGACGGCGAGGAGAGACACTGGAATGCCTGTTCGGTGGAAAAATACATAGCAGGCGCTCCCGCCGGGAAGGAAGTGCTGACCCAACGCGACCGGTTCAACGAATACGTCATGACGGCGCTCCGGACGGCCGAAGGGATCGATCTGGAAGAGGCCGCGGCACGTTTCGGAGCAAAACGGCTGGCACGGATGCAGGAAGAGGCTGCACCGTTCCTCCGTTCGGGCACGCTCCGCATAGACCGGGGGCGGATGGCCCTCCCTCCGGAAAAATTTCTGATCTCGGATGCCGTGATCGGAGCGCTTTTCGAAACATAACACGACATGCAACGATGTGAAACAGAAATGTTAAGTTATTATTAAATATTTTTACTAACTAACCAGACAAGGTTGTTTTATATAAATATAAGTATTACCTTTGCAGCGGTTTTCAACCGATTCATCGAGTAAATTACAAACAAGCACGACAAATATGAGTAATGCAAAACTGACTCCCGACTACCTTTTCGAGGTGAGCTGGGAGGTCTGCAATAAGGTCGGCGGCATCCATACCGTCATCTCGACCAAAGCACAGACCGTAACCCGTAAATTCGCCGACCGCTATATCCTCATCGGGCCCGACCTCCAGCACGAGGGGGCGAACCCCGAATTCGAGGAAGACCCCGACATGCTGAAGGCATGGCGCCAGAGCGTATACAGCGACGGCCTCCGGATCCGCGTGGGACACTGGAAGATCAAGGGCGAGCCGACGGTGATCCTGGTGGACTTTACTTCGCTGATCCCCCGCAAGGACGAAATACTCAAGAAACTCTGGGAGACGTACCACGTGGATTCGCTCTCGGGACAGTGGGACTACATCGAGCCCGTGCTCTTCGGCTATGCCGCGGGCATGGTCATCGCCTCGTATGTCGACAATTTCTGCAACGCGACGGACAAGATCGCCGCGCATTTCCACGAGTGGATGACCGCCGCAGGCGGACTCCACCTGCGCAAACACGCCCCCTATGTGGCCACGCTCTTCACGACGCACGCCACGGTCATGGGGCGCTGCATCGCCGGCAACGGCCTGCCGCTCTACAACGACCTGGCCAAGTTCAATGCCGACGAACTGGCCCGGCAGTTCAACGTCGTGGCCAAACACTCGATCGAGAAGATGGCCGCCACATACCACGACGCCTTCCTCACGGTCAGCGACATCACGGCCAACGAATGCAAATACCTGCTGGGGCGTGAACCGGACGGCATCACCCCCAACGGGTTCGAAAACGACTTCGTATGGACGGGCGAGGAGTACGACGCCAAACGTGCCGAAGCCCGCACGGCGATGATCTCGGTAGCCGAAGCCTGCCTCGGGCACAAGTTCCGGAAGGAACCGCTGATCGTCGGCACCAGCGGCCGCTACGAATTCCGCAACAAGGGGCTCGACGTATTCATCGAGTCGCTCAAAAAGCTGGCCGCCTCCGACCGTCTCAAACGCGAAGTCCTGGCCTATGTCACCGTTCCGGCCGCCAACCGCGGCCCGCGTGCGGACTTGCAGGCACACCTGGCCGACCCGGCCAGCCCGATCGACGGCGGACAATACAAGTATTCGACCCATTACCTCGAATACCAGAACAGCGACCCGATCGTGAACGCCCTGAACGGCAGCATCCTCACGACCGACGATTCGAAGGTGAAGGTGATCTTCGTGCCGACCTACCTGAACAAGGCCGACGGCATCTTCAACAAGGATTACTACGAACTGCTCGTCGGTATGGACATCACGGTATTCCCCTCCTACTACGAACCGTGGGGCTATACGCCGCTCGAATCGGTGGCATTCTCGGTGCCGACCATCACCACGACCCTCGCAGGGTTCGGGCTGTGGGTCGACAAGCAACGCGAGCACCTGGGCGTGGAGGTCATCCGACGCGACGACTACAACGACAAGGAGGTCGAGGAGAAGATCGCCGACTCGCTGCTGCGCTTCAGCGCGCTGGACGAGAAACATGTCTCCGAGATGCGCGTTTCGGCCTACGAGATATCGGAAACTGCGCTCTGGGAGCACCTTTTCGCCGCCTACGAACAGGCCTACTCCGAGGCTGTCGAAAGTTCGGTGATCCGTACCAACCGCGCCGTGCTCGACGAGAGCAACGCCCGCAACGAACAGATCAATTTCGTACGCCAGCAGCTCTTCGCCGAGAAGCCCAACTGGAACCGCATGATGGTCGACAAAACCCTGCCCAAGCGCCTGCATGCCCTGGAAGAACTTTCGCGCAACCTCTGGTGGTGCTGGAACCCCGGGCCCCGCGACCTGTTCGAAGGCATCGACCCGGCACTCTGGGCCGAATGCGAGCGCAACCCGATCGCTTTCCTCGACAAACTGAGCGTGGAACGCATAAAGGGGCTCGAACGCGACGAGGCCTTTCTCGGGCAGCTCGACGCCGTATATGCGCAGTTCCGCGACTATATGAACGAAAAACCCGCCCCGAAGACCCCCACGATTTCGTATTTTTCGATGGAATACGGCCTGCACTCGTCGCTCAAGATCTACTCGGGCGGCCTGGGCATACTCGCGGGAGACTACCTCAAGGAGGCCTCGGACAAGAACGTCCCGATGGCAGCCGTGGGCCTGCTTTACCGGTACGGCTACTTCACGCAGCGCCTTTCGGCACAGGGGGCGCAGGAGGCGACCTACGAGGCACAGAATTTCTATAAACTCCCGATCTCGCCCGTGCGCGACGAAGCCGGCAACTGGCTGACGGTCACCATCGCCTTCCCGGGGCGTACGCTTTCGGCGCGCGTCTGGAAATGCCAGGTCGGCCGCACGGATCTCTACCTGCTCGACACGGATTTCGAGGCCAACCTCGAGGAAGACCGCCAGATCACCCACTACCTCTACGGCGGCGACTGGGAGAACCGCCTCAAGCAGGAAATCCTGCTCGGGATCGGCGGTATCCGCGCACTGCGCGCACTGGGCATCAAGCACGACGTGTTCCACTGCAACGAGGGACATGCCGCGTTCATCGGCATCGAGCGCATCCGCGACCTGGTGAACCACAAGAAGCTCTCCTTCTCGGAGGCGCTGGAGGTGATCCGTTCCTCGTCGCTCTTCACGACGCACACCCCCGTGCCCGCCGGGCACGACGCCTTCCCCGAGTCGATGATCCGCCAGTACATGTCGCACTACCCCGACGTGCTGGGCATCACCTGGGAGCAGTACATCAACCTGGGCAAGACCAACCCCAACGACCCCAACGAGAAGTTCTCGATGTCGGTGCTGGCCTGCAACCTCTCACAGGAGGTCAACGGCGTATCGTGGCTCCACGGCGAAGTGTCGAAGGAGATCCTGGGCAACATGTGGCCGGGTTATTTCAAGAACGAACTCCACATCGGCTATGTCACGAACGGCGTACACTTCCCGACATGGATCGCGACGAACCTGCGCCGCCTCTACGCCCGCTATTTCGCCGACGGCTTCGAGGGGCACGCCTACGACATCCCGGCATGGCAGAAAGTCCACAACATCCCCGACGGGGAGCTGTGGGCCGGGCGCATGCACCTCAAGAACAAGCTCATCAAGCATATCCGCAAGCGTTACAGCGACCCCAGCCAGGTGCGGCTCGACTCGCCGCGCCAGATGTTGCAGGTCATCGAGGGCATCAAGCCCGACGTGCTGTCCATCGGTTTCGCACGCCGCTTCGCAACCTATAAGCGCGCCTACCTGCTCTTCACGAACCTCGACCGGCTCTCGGCCATCGTGAACAACAAGGAGCGCCCCGTGCAGTTCATCTTCGCCGGCAAGGCCCACCCCAACGACAAGCCGGGGCAAGACCTCATCAAACGCATCGTCGAAGTGGCCGCCATGCCGCAGTTCGTGGGCAAGATCCTCTTCCTGCAGAATTACGACATGGAGCTGGCACGCCGCATGGTGCAGGGCGTCGACGTATGGCTCAACACCCCGACCCGTCCGCTCGAAGCTTCGGGGACGTCGGGCGAGAAGTGCGTCATGAACGGCGTGCTGCAATTCTCGGTGCTCGACGGATGGTGGGTCGAAGGCTACAAGGAGGGCGCCGGGTGGATGCTGCCCATGGAGCGCACCTTCGCCGACCAGCACTATCAGGACGAGCTCGACGCCGAAATGATCTACAACACCATCGAGGAGCAGATCGTCCCGAAATATTACGACCGCGACAGGGACGGCGTACCCCACGCATGGGTGGAGTCGGTCAAGAAATGCGTTGCCGACATCGCATCGAATTTCACGACCAACCGCATGCTAAACGACTACGAGGAACGGTTCTACAACAAGCTCGCGGCACGCAAGCACCGGATCGTCGAGGGCGGCTACAAGCTGGCCCGCGAGATCGCGGCATGGAAACGCAAGGTCTCGTCGGTATGGGATCAGATCCGTGTGATCGACGTACAGCGTGTGAAAATCGACAACAAGGCGATCTTCGTAGGCGAAAAGTACCATTTCGAAGTGACCGTGGACATCGTCAGCCTGCGTCCCGAGGACATCGGCGTGGAGATGGTCATCGCACAGCAGATCGTCGGCGGGCAGAATGCCAACGTGATGCGCACGATCGGGCTCAAGCACACCAAGACCGAAGGCAGCCGCGTTACCTACGCACTGGATTATACGCCCGACGAAGCCGGCACGTTCGACGTGGCGCTGCGTATTTTCCCGGAGAACCCGCACCTGCCCCATCGCATGGATTTTGCATTGGTAAAATGGGCTTAGCGAATTTGGGCCTAATAATGTAAAAAAGATATGAATTTTCGGAAATGCGATTGTCTTTTCGCAAAAATTCAGCTATCTTTATAGAACGAACCGTATTTTTAGAAGGACATGTCAGCACTTACTTTCGACAAAAGCGAATTGGGCAACCTGGAGTATTCGCTCCAGCGCGAGATGCTCTCCACAGACCGTATGGGCGGATATATGAGCACGACTATCGTCTGCTGCAACACCCGCCGCTACCACGGCCTGATGGTAGCGCCCATAGACGACAGCGACAGGACGTATGTCCTGCTCTCGTCGCTCGACGAAACCATCGTCCAGCACGACCAGACATTCAACCTGGCCCTGCACCGCTTCAAGGGGGTATACGAGCCGCGCGGACACAAGTATATCACCGACTTCAAATATACGCCGACCCCCACGATCACCTACCGCGTGGGCGGCGTGATCCTGCGGAAGGAGATGCTGTGGATACACAAGCGCACGCAGCTGATGATCCGCTACACGCTCGTCGAAGCGAATTCGGAAACGCACCTGCGGCTGCGGCCTTTCCTCGCCTTTCGCGACAAACACGCGCTGACGCATGCCAACATGGAGGCCGACGGGCACTCCTACCCGGCAGTCAACGGTGTGAAATGCCGCCTCTACGGGTCGTTCCCGTGGCTCTACCTGCAGACCAGCAAGCCCGGTGCGGAATTCGTGCCCGCGCCCGACTGGTACTACGGATTCGAATACCAGCAGGATCTGGCCCGCGGTTATGACGGTTACGAAGACCTGCTCACGACGGGCTATTTCGAAACGGAACTCAAGAAGGGCGAAAGCATCATCTTCTCGGCCTCGCTCGACGAAATGGGATCGGTCAAGACCATCGAAGAGGTATTCGCCGCATCCATCGCCCGGCGCACGCACAAGATCGACTTCATCAGCTGCCTGGAGCACTCGGCGCGGCAATTCGTCATCCGGCGTCCCGGCGACCGCACCGAAGTGGTGTCGGGCTACCCGTGGCACGGGGTTTCGGGGCGCCAAACCTTCGTTTCGCTCCCGGGCATCACGCTCGAACAGGGGCATAAGGAGGACTGTATCGACGCCCTCGACACGCTGGTGCGCGAAATGCGCGACGGCATGTTCACGGGCAACGCCTCGGCGGCCGTCGCAGCAGATGCCCCGCTGTGGTTCTTCTGGACGCTCCAGCAACTCGAACGGGAGGTGGGCGGCAAGCAGATATGGAAAGCCTACGGCCCGGCCATGAAAGATATTCTGGAAAGCTACCGCCGGGGAGTCGGCGGTCGCGTCGCGCTGCATGACAACGGGCTGGTGTGGGCCGCTGCGGACGACGTCCCGATGACATGGATGAACGCCCTGATCGACGGCCGCCCCGTCACTCCGCGCAACGGTTATCAGGTAGAGGTGAACGCATTGTGGTACAACGCCGTATGCTACACGCTCGAGCTGGCCGGCAAACACGGCGACAAAGCCTTCGTCAAGGCCTGGGAGTCACTCCCGGCACGCACGCAGGCGTCGTTCGTCGAACTGTTCCGCCTGCCGGAAGGCTATCTGGCCGATTTCGTAGGGACGGACGGGCCCGACAAATCGACGCGCCCCAACATGATCGTCGCCTGCGGGCTGGATTACAAGATGCTCGACGAAGAGCTGCAACTGGAGGTGATCCGCACCGTACGCCAGCACCTGCTCATCCCCAAGGGGCTGCGGACACTCTCGCCCCGCAACCTGCTCTACAAAGGTTCGCAGGAAGGAGGTTCGCCCGCAGAGCGCGATTTCGCGGGCAAGAACGGTTCGGCATGGCCGTGGCTGCTGCAATTCTACGTCAAGGCATGTTTCGATATCGACGGGGATGCATTCCTGCCGCAGGCCCGGGAGATACTCGCCAATTTCGACGAAGACATCCAGAGCTACGGTATCGGGTCTATTTGCGAGCTTTACGATGCCGACCCGCCCTACGCATCGCGCGGCGCTATCTCGCAGGCGTGGAGCGTCGGGGCCGTGCTCAATATCCACAGCATGATCCGCGAGCGCACGAAGGAGGAGGCCCGGGAAAGCAACACCGCTGGGAAAGCCGCGAAGGCGGTGAAGCCCGTGGCGAAAAGTACTGCCAAAAAAGCTGCGGTAAAGAAAACCGCAACGGACAATACACCAAAGAAAACTGCGGCAAAGACGGCCATCGCAAAAGAGGCCGCAGAAAAGAAACCCGCAGCGAAAAAGAGTGCGGAGAAGAAACCGACGGAAAAAAAGCCGGCCGCAACAAAGGCCGCGACAAAAAAGATAAAGACTGGGAAATAACAGGCTGTGACGGGAGGAAAATCCTGCCAAGGCGGGATTCCGGGGCGTCCGGACTTGCAACCGCGGCTTGTGGCCGTGAGCCGGGACGTTCCTGTGAGAGGAAAGGTAAAAATTGCAAAACAAGGATATAGTTATGAGAGTTTTAATGTTCGGTTGGGAGTTCCCGCCCCACATCGCGGGTGGTTTGGGAACGGCATGTTACGGGATGACCCGCGGGCTGGCACGCAACGATGTCGACGTAACATTCGTAGTACCCCATGCCTACGGCGACGAGGATCAGCGATTCACGCACGTCCTGAATGCCAGTGACGTGGAGGCGCTTTACGGATCTACGGGAAGCGGCGCGGACGATATTCTCGAGAAGATGTCGTTCATCCACATCGACTCGAACATGGTACCTTACATCTCCCCCGAAGAGTACGAACAGTACCAGGAGCGCTACGTCAAATCCGGACAGAAAGTCTGGTCGACGACCGATGCCTGGAAACAACGCTATACCTTCTCGGGCAAGTACGGCGCCAACCTTATGGAGGAGGTCGCCCGCTATGCCGTAGTCGCGGCGCAGGTGGCCAAAGACCTCGAAGGGCAGTTCGACGTGATCCACGCCCACGACTGGCTCACCTACTACGCCGGTATCGCCGCCAAGCGCGTATCGGGCAAGCCGCTGGTCGTGCATATGCACGCCACGGAATACGACCGCAGCGGCGAGAACGTCAACACGCAGGTCTACGCCATCGAACGTGCAGGCATGCATGCCGCAGACCGGGTGATCGCCGTTTCGAACCTCACGCGCAACATCGTCATCAACCGCTACGGCGTCCCGGCCGACAAGGTCGTGACGGTACACAATGCCGTGCGGTTCGCCGCAGGCCAGTGCAAAATGCCCGAACGGGGCGTGGACGACAAGATCGTCACGTTCCTGGGGCGTATCACCTACCAGAAAGGCCCCGACTATTTCGTCGAGGCCGCGGCCAAGGTGCTGAAGAAAGTCCCCAACGTACGTTTCGTAATGGCCGGCTCGGGCGACATGATGAACCACGTCATCCGCCGCGTGGCGCGGCTGGGCATTGCCGACAGGTTCCACTTCACCGGATTCCTGCGCGGCGAGGACGTACACAAGATGTTCCAGTTGTCGGATGTCTACGTCATGCCGTCGGTTTCGGAGCCGTTCGGCATATCGCCCCTCGAGGCAATGCGTTCGAACGTCCCGGTGATCATCTCCAAGCAGAGCGGCGTGGCCGAAGTACTCGACTATGCCGTGAAGGTCGACTACTGGGATGTCGATGCCCTGGCCGATGCCATCTACGGGCTGATCCAGTACCCGGCGCTTGCGGGGATGTTCGCCTCGAAAGGCCTGGAAGAGGTCACGAACCTGAAATGGAACGATGCCGCAGCCAAAATCAAAACCGTATACGAAGCGGTGATCGAAGAGAATAAAAAACAATAAAATAGCTACCCTATGAAAACCGTCTGCTTATATTTTCAGGTACACCAGCCCTGGCGACTGAAGAAGTACCGCTTCTTCAACATGGGCAAGGATCACGTTATCCAGTCCGTAGAGCATTTCCGTCACGTGTGGTTCGTCTTCGAAAACGTCGAGGGCTGCCCCGGCTATCGTTTTGTTTTGTAAGCAGGTTGCCAGTTCTTTTTCGTTAATGACGGCTCCGCGGGCGGTGTTCACGAGGATAGCGGTCGGCTTCATCAGTTCTATTTCCCGCTTGCCGATCATGTGGCGGGTTTCGTCCGTCAACGGGGTATGGATAGAAACGAAATCCGATCTTTTCAGCAGGGTGTCAAGATCGACTCTCTCGTATCCTTCTACCGTGCTCCGGCGGTTGTAATAAATCACGTTCATGTGGAACGCTTCTGCCAGTCGTGCCACGGTCTTGCCGATATTTCCCATGCCGATGATCCCGAGGGTGCGTCCTTCCAGCGTGAAGCCTAGGTTTTTCATCACGCCCCACATGCTCTCTTTCTCTACCCGTATGCGGCGGTCGCATTCCGTGATACGGCGGGCGGCGCTCAGCATGAGCCCCATTGCCATTTCTGCGGTCGGGAAACAAACGGCTTTCGGGGTATTGCATACCGCTATTCCTTTCGAGCGGGCAAATTTAATGTCGATGTTGTTGTAGCCCACGCCGAAATTACTGATCAATTTCAGTTTTTTGCCCGCCTCGATAACGCTGTTGTCAATAGGGCGGGTGAATATCCCGAGAATGACATCGTGATCGGGTACCAGTTTGATTAATTCTTCGGTGGTGAAATACTCGCCGTCGGGCATAGTTACGGTATGCTCTTTTCCAAGTTTCGCGAATGACTCGCGGGGAATGTTGTAAGTAACAAGAACTTTCATATTTTTGATTTTAAATTTTAGATTTTAAATTTTAAATTGAAGGATTTATAATTTTAGATTTTAGATTAAACTCCTCCGTCCGCTTTGCGTCCAAGTGAGCCCGGAAGCCGGTTTCCTCTATAAACAGAGGAGGAGCTGGAATATTCTTCGGGAATTTTTTCATTTTCAACTTTCAATTTTCAATTTTCCATTGTTCAGGCTCATCCTCGCGTCAGCAGGTGCGTCCAATCCGATGAATCGCGAAGCGAGGTATTTGTAGTACCCGGTGACGGCGACCATGCCGGCGTTGTCGAGCGAGAAGCCGAGGCGGGGGATAAATACGTCCCAGCCCGCGCGGGTTCCCTCGTCGTACACGGCTTTTTGCAACCCGGAGTTTGCCGACACACCGCCACCGATGGCGATTTGTTTTATTCCGGTTTGTTTGGCGGCCTTTTTAAGTTTGGCCATGAGTATATCGACGATCGTTTTCTGTAAAGAGGCACAAAGGTCGTTCAGGTTATGTTGGATGAAGTCCGGATCGTTTTTGAGTTCGTCTCGGATGAAGTACAGGAACGAGGTTTTCAACCCGCTGAAGCTGTAATCCAGTCCCGGGATATTGGGTTTGTTGAACGTGAAACGGTCTGGGTTCCCTTCTTTCGCCAGACGGTCGATCACGGGTCCCCCGGGATAGGACAATCCCATGACTTTGGCGCATTTGTCGTAGGCTTCGCCGGCGGCGTCGTCGATTGTTTGCCCGATGACTTCCATGTCCAGATAGTCGCGAACCACGATGATCTGGGAATTACCGCCCGACACGAGTAGCGTCAGGAACGGGAATTTCGGGTGGCGAGCTTCCACTCCCGGTTCTTTGATGAAATTGGCGAGGATGTGTGCCTGCAAGTGGTTGACCTCGATCATGGGAATTTGTTTCGCGATAGCGAATCCCTTGGCGAAGGAAGTTCCCACAAGGAGAGAGCCCAGCAGTCCCGGTCCGCGGGTGAAAGCGACGGCATTGATTTCGTCTGCATTGACGCCTGCGACTTTCAAGGCCTGCGCCACGACCGGGATAATATTTTGTTGATGCGCTCTCGATGCCAGTTCGGGAACGACTCCCCCGTAAGCCTCGTGTACTTTTTGACTGGCAATGACATTAGAGAGTACTACCCCGTCTTTTAGTATCGCGGCCGAGGTATCGTCGCAAGATGATTCAATTCCTAGAATAACAACGCCCATGGTATATTTTAGATTTAATGATTTTAGATTTTAGATTCCAACCACACAAGGCCAACGTTTCTCACTCTAAACTCGTTAAATCTTCTTCATTTTCAACTTTCAATTCTCAATTTTCAATTAATTAAGAATTGGATCTTCCGGGAAATTCGCCCACAGCTTGTATCTTCCGCCCAGAGAACTCATGGCTTGTTCCCATAATCCCTCGTTCGGGATGGTAAACAGCGTGTCGGTAGGAATTGTCCCCACCATCCAAGAATTCTCCTGCAGTTCATTCTCCAACTGGCTATCTGTCCAGCCACTATACCCTGCAAAGAAACGAATCTCGCCTTCCAATACCTTTCCGGCTTTCAACATCTCCGTCAAAGCCTTAAAATCACCTCCCCAGTATATACCCTTCGCAATCTCTTCCGAATCCGGTATGTCATTTCTCCGATGGATGTAATACAATTGATTACGTTCCACGGGACCACCAATGTACACGGGGAAATATACGCCTTCGAGTTCTTTTACCAACTCGGAAGTCGTGTAAGGTAACGGCTTGTTCAATACAAAACCCACGCTCCCACTCGGATCATGTTCCACCATGTAAACCACGGAACGATTAAAATACTTACCTTCCAGAAAAGGTTCTGCAATCAACACCTTTCCCACCTCAACACGGTCATCGTTGTGACGTATCTGAAACAGATCCTGAAATTCCTTTTCCACTAGTTAATATTTTTACAAGTCAAATATATCTACTAACTTTGTATTGATAAAGCGTTAATGCAAAGATATAAAAATGTGCAAAATATTTATCATATCACTCCTATCTTTATTTATTAACAGCTTTGCAACAGCGCAGAGTGTTGTCCCGTCCGTGATTATGGGTAGGGATACCGTGCCTCATGTTCTTCTCCATGAAGTAGATGTCGTCGCCCGATTGAAGAATCCCCGAAAATACGCCCGCCAGCAACAACGGAACCAAAGGATGGTTTATAACGTGAGAAAGGTGTTCCCGTACGCGAAAATAGCCGCCGCCAAGATCAACGAGATTGAATATAAACTAGCGCAAACGGATTCCGAAGCAAAAAGAAAGCAGATTATCAAGAAAGAGTACAAGGAACTCATGCACACGTTCAAACAACCGTTGATGAAACTAACCGTCACGCAAGGGAAGATTCTCGTTCGCCTGATCTACCGGGAGACAAACAACACGTCGTTCAATCACATCAAGGAGTACAAGGGTACGGTGAACGCCTATTTCTGGCAATCGCTGGCTTTGTTATTCGGGAATAACCTGAAAGCCGATTACGAACCGAACGGACGAGACCGGGAAATCGAGCAGGTCGTGCGCTCGATCGAAAAGGAAGCCCCTTCTCACATCTCCCGGCGATAAATCCTGTTCTTGGTGCTAAAATTACCACTCTTTGATATGATCGGAATTTAAAGTTTATTACTTTTGCCTTATGAAATACGAAGAGATAGTTGCAGATTTAAAAGCAGGAAAATATGCCCCGATTTACTTTTTATCGGGGGAGGAATCCTATTTTTTGGACGATATAGCGACACGCATCGAGAAAAACGCCCTCACGGAGGACGAGAAGGCGTTTAACCAAACGATATTGTACGGGAACGATGTCTCCATGACCACCGTGAACGACACAGCCCGCCGCTTTCCCATGATGTCACAACGTCAGGTTGTCATTGTCAAAGAGGCTCAGAATATCCGGGATTTCGAGAATTTACTGCCTTATATTGATCATCTTCAACCGACAACAATCCTCGTGTTTCTCTATAAAAACAAGAAACCGGATAAGCGTAAAGGGATTTTCAAGAAATTAAGCAGCTCTTCGCATTGCATCTATTTCGAGTCGGCCAAACTTTACGACAATAAGATCCCGGACTGGATTATTTCGTACTGCAAAGACAAGAAGTATATGATTTCATTGAAAGCCGCAGGTATTCTCGCGGAAAGTCTGGGGAACGATTTGAGCAAGGTGGCTAACGAACTGGACAAGCTCATGCTCCTACTTCCCGGTGGCGGTGAAATCAAGGAGAATCTGGTTGAAGAACACACGGGGATCAGCAAGGAATTCAACACGTTCGAACTCACGGCAGCCATCATACAGATGGATCACCTGAAAGCGAACCGTATCGTGAATTATTTCGAGGCTAATCCCAAGAACAACCCGCTGGTTCTCACGATCAGTATGTTGTTCCGGTACTTTCTGAACCTGCTGACGTACCATTACCAGAAGAAAAGTACTCCCAACCAGCAGGAAATGGCCCGGTTGCTGGGCATCAATCCTTATTTTCTGAAAGATTACACGGAAGGAGCGAAAAGATATAACGCCATGAAATGCGCTAACATTATCTCTTGGTTACGAGAATATGACCTTAAATCAAAAGGTGTCGGCAATGCTAACATTTCTGATGGTGAACTACTGAAAGAGCTAATATTTAAGATAATGCATTGAAATTCGCCCGTGGTGAATTTCAGGTTACAGGTTGAAAATGAAAAAGGCTATATTTTTGGATCGGGACGGGACCATCAATTCTGATGAAGGTCATTATTACATCTACAAGGTTGAAGACTTCGTTTTCAATCCCGGTGTTATTGACGGTATTCGTCGGCTGAACGAGGCGGGTTACTTGATTATCGTCGTTACCAACCAAGGTGGAGTCGCTAAAGGGGAGTACACGATCGAAGACGTGGACAACCTTCACGCCCACATGTGCAAGGAACTGGAAAAGCACGGGGCGCACGTGGACAAAATATACTACTGCCCTCATCACAGTAGTATTGCCCCCTGCAAATGCCGTAAACCGTCGCCTTACATGATCGAGCAAGCTATTCGGGAGTTCGACATTGACAAATCCGCCTCATGGTTAATCGGGGATGGCTCTCGGGACATCGAAGCGGCAGAGGCAGCCGGAATCCGGGGAATTAAAATACCGAAAAACAGTGATTTAACCCCGGTTATAGACTCTATCCTCAAGCAATAAGAAGGTTAACGATACGCCATGTTCGAAGTCTTGTTTGCCTTACTGCCTATGGTTATACTGATCATAGCCATGGGGATATGCAAGTGGCCCGGGGATAAGAGTAGCCTGCTTACCCTTGTTATTACCGTTATGTTGGCCACTTTCGCCTTTGGTATTCCCACACGAGAGATCGGTTTCACTTTAATAAACAGTACCGCACGTGCTTGTATCACCATTCTTTCCGTTATCTGGATGGCCGTGTTTAGCTATAATATTCTGCTGGATTCCGGCAAGATTGAAGTGTTAAAAGACCAACTGGCAACGATTTCCACGGACAGGAGTGTACAGGTATTACTGATCACGTGGGGGTTCGGGGGCCTACTGGAAGGAATGGCCGGCTACGGGACCTCGGTCGCAATCCCGGCTGCCATACTCGTAACGCTGGGATTTCGCCCGTTGTTCGCCGTACTCGTGAGTCTCATCGCCAACAGTGAACCCACGACATTCGGAGCCGTCGGTATCGCGGAAACCGTTCTCATGGAAGAGACAGGCTGCCCGTTGCCTGAATTGTGTAAGGCTACCATTCAACAATTATATCCTTTTATATTCTTGATCCCAATTACCTTGGCTATATTGGCCGACAGACGCCGCCAAGCTTTACTCAAGAACATTTTGCTCGGCACGCTTGTCGGGGGCGTATCTTTCCTAGCACAATACGCCACGGCCGTATATCTCGGTCCGGAGATGCCAGCCATTCTAGGCAGTATTTGTTCCATCATTATTATTATCGCATGGAGTAGATGGACCGAAAAAAGTGACACAATTCCCACGAAACACTCGCCCCGACAAATATACCAAGCGTGGAGTGTCTACGGCCTTATCATTTTCTTTATATTACTGGCTATTCCCTTCAATTTCAGGGCAACGAGTTTATTGCTTTTTGCCGGAGCTTTTATCGGGGGACGGATACAGGGTGTAACGACAAGCAGGCAATTCACGTTACTCGGCCAAACTCTTGTACAAATCCGCAGTACCATTATTATGGTTATCGCCTTGGTCGGTATATCCGCACTCATGGAAATATCCGGTATGGTGCAATTACTGGCCGACACACTCACGTCCATCTCCGGGAAGTATTACGCTTTTTGGTCCCCTCTGGTCGGGGAAATAGGAACATTTATCACGGGTAGCGGTACTTCGGCAAACATTCTTTTCGGGAAGTTACAAGCAGGAATCGCCGCAAACATGGACATTGATCCTTCTTGGCTTGCCGCCGCCAACACCACAGGCACTACCGCCGGGAAAATCATCTCCCCCCAGAGTATTGCCATTGCCGCCTCCGCATATCAATTACAAGGCCAAGAAGGGGAAATCCTAAAACAAGCTTTCCCTTATGCACTCGTGTATGGAATAATACTGGGAATTATCGTCTTTATCGGGTGATTAAAAAGCCGCTAGCAATAAATCAATATCTCTGGAAACCAAACCATAGCGATCAGCAATTACCCGTTTGGTCAACACTCCATTATAAACATATACCCCATGCCGCAATCCTTTGTCATTTTTTATAGCGGCATTAAAACCTCCCGCCCGGGAGATCTTATCAAACAAAGGAGTGAATAAATTACTATAAGCAATGGAAGCCGTACGAGCCACTCTCGACGGGACATTCGGGACACAATAATGGATTACCCCGTTATATACATACGTCGGATTTTCGTGGGTGGTAGGACCTGAGGTTTCAATACATCCGCCGTGTTCAATGGACATATCCACGATTACCGCCCCCTGTTTCATCAATCTCACCTGTTCTTCAGACACGGTGATTCCCAAATCATCATCAAAGAAACGTAAAGCCCCAATCAGTACGTCGGCAGATAATAGTGCCCGTTCCAAAACCGGCTTGTGAAAAACAGAAGTATATACCCGTCGCCCCAGACAATGATTTATCCGACGCAGACGCTCCAACGAATGATCGAAGACTTTCACCTCTGCCCCCAAAGCCAATGCCGTGCGAGCCGCATATTCACCCAAAGTTCCGGCACCTAGAATAACCACCTCGGCAGGCGTGATTCCCGTCACCCCTCCTAACAAAATTCCTTTACCTTCTCGGGAATTACTCAGGTACTCGCTAGCAATCATGATCGCCGAACTTCCCGAAATCTCGCTCATCATCTGTACCACGGGATAAGTCTCGTTCTCGTCTTTCAGAATATCAAACCCGACAGCCGTAATCTTCTTCTGCATCATCTCGACGACAGCCTCTTTGCGTAATTCAAAAAGCTCGATGGGCGACATTATAACCTGCCGATCATGCATCATCTCCACGTCTGCCTGCATCACCGGAGTCGGTTTCAGTATAATATCCGCCGTGTACACTTCCTCGCAGGTATCCAACATCTGGGCTCCCGCATCGGCGTACTCCCGGTCATGGTAATGTGCAGCCTCTCCGGCTCCTCGTTGTACCATTATCGTATGCCCCATATCAACCATCATGGCCACGGCCTCCGGGGTTAAACACACCCGGTTTTCCCGTCGCTCGGTCTCGTTCGGTAAACCGATTGTCAATCGTTTCTGCCGGTATTCCGCAAACACCTCTTTTTCCTGGTATAGAAACCACTCCCGATTAATCTGGGCTCCCAATAATTTACCCGAGTTATCCATAACCTACACTTTAAAGTTTTTCTTCAATCACCAATTCTCTCCGGCCATCTGCCAGTTCGGAGAACTTACATATCAACGTGTTTTTCGGCAACAGAGGCTCCACCATCTCCGGCCACTCGATAAAACAACGATTCCCGCTATAAAAATATTCCTCGTAACCAAAGTCCATGGCCTCTTCGATGTTCTTCACCCGATAGAAATCGAAATGAAAAACCGAGTCTACCGTGGCTGTCAAATACTCGTTTACGATAGCAAACGTCGGGGAATTCACATCATCCTCTATCCCCAAACACCCCGCTACCGCTTTCACGAAAGTGGTCTTTCCCACCCCCATCGGCCCGTATAGAGCATATATCGTGTTGTTTCCGGTACTTTCCAAAAACTCTTTTGCTACCCGATTCAAATCATCAACACCGTCAATTATCCAGCGCATAAACTTTCCTCTATTTTATGAATTGATTAATTACCTTTGTCATATACCCGATTGAAGTATACCACAAAGGTAATTATTAGTAAACGAAAAAACGAAACTAAAAGTTAGAATCTCCCCTACTTCTCAACTTCTTCAACGATCTTATCCTGTTGTCCGGCCTCCGTGTTTTTCTCTTCTGTGGCAGCACCTTTCAGGAAAGTCGGTAGATTAAGCCCGGCCATGTTAAACAGATCATTCAACGGGGGAACTGATTTCATCATGCCCGAGATGAAGTTAGCCGTGGAGGTATTCCCGTTCCCTGCATTATTGCCATCCCAAACGGTAACCTTGTCGATCTTGATATTCTTAACAGCCTCCACTTGCGTTTTCACTAACTCCGGCAACTTATCGGTAATTAACATCATTACTGCCTTGTCTGGATCACCGGCAGCGGCTTTCACGATTTGAGCATATCCTTCCGCCTGTTTTGTCAGCACCTCGTATAAACCTCGTGCCTCCGCATCCATCTTGGCAAAAATGGCATCCGCCTCTCCTTTCGCCAACCGGCGCAAACGTTCCGCCTCGGCCTCCGCGTCAATAATAGCTTTCTCCTTGTCAATCTGTGCGGGAACCACGATATTAGCCGCTTGTGTGGCTTTTTCTCTTTCAGCACGAGCGATCTCGGCCTCTTTCTCTGCCATGTACGCCTCTTCCAAAGCCTTTGCAGCTTGCACTTTCTCTGCCGCAATAGCTTTACGGGCAGCCTCGGCCTCTCTCTCCCGACGGATGGCATCCGAATCGGCAATCAAAATCTTGGCATTGTTTTCTCCCTCCACCGCAGTTGCATTAGCCTCGGCCGTCCGGATACGAGTGTCCCGCACGGTTTCTGCAATACGAATATCTTTATCCCGATCTGCCTCAGCCTTACCGATCTCACCGAATCGATTCTGCTCGGCCACGCTTTTCTTGGCATCATTGATCGCTTTCGCTGCCGCTTCTTTTCCCAAAGCCTCGATATACCCGGACTCATCCCGCAAGTCGGTCACGTTCACGTTGATCAGTTTCAAACCGATCTTCCGTAATTCGGCCTCCACGTTAGCACTCACGTTAGCCAAGAATTTATCCCGGTCGGAATTGATTTCCTCAATATCCATCGTGGCAATCACCAAACGTAACTGCCCGAAAAGAATATCCTTGGCCAAATCCTGAATATTTTCCTGCCGTTGCCCCAACAAACGCTCTGCCGCATTCGTCATACTATCCGGTTCGGTAGAGATACCCACCGTAAAACGACAAGGCACATCTACCCGTATATTTTGTTTACTTAAAGCGTTCGTCAAATTACACTCGATAGAGATCGGGGTCAAATCCAAAAATGAATAACTCTGGAACACAGGCCAAATAAAAGCCGCACCTCCATGAATACAACGTGCGGAACTCACTCCCCCGGTCGCATTCTTACCGGTCCGTCCATACACGACAAGAATCTTGTCTGACGGACAACGTTTATAACGGGACAATATCGCCGCAAACGTAACAAACAATACCGCCACTATGGCGACAATCAAATACAAACTACCTTCCATACTTTCCATATATTCCTAAGATTAATAATAAATAGTCATTTAAAAACGCTCCACCAGTAAAGTGCTGTCGTTAATCACTTCCACGACCCGAATCGGGGCTCCCGTCTCCAATTCCTCACCTGTCGTCAGGGCATCAAATTCCCGAATGGCTCCCTGTATCGAGATTTGTACTTTCCCTTCTCCCCGTTTTTCTCCCGGAATCTTCAGGTACACGTTCCCTTTACACCCCACGGCATTTGCCATATTGATCGTCCCACTTTGTTCCATACGGCTCATGAATCTGAAAATAGCCATCACGGCCATCACCAGCAACACGCCGATCACGGCCGACACGAGAATCAACACGAACTGGTTTTCTATCGCTTTTTCAAAAGAGATGATCGACCAACCGAACCCCAGTAGGAAATTGATGAAATTACGGAAAGTAAACAACTGGAAAGGACCGCTATCTCCGTCAATCGCAGTATCCGCACTCACGTCAACATCCATTCCCCCATCCGTATCCATCCCGATAAAAGTCATGATTGTCTGGACAACAAATACCAAACTGGCAAATAGCGTGATGCACCACACCGATTGCATAAATAACCCCAGAGAACTCCACCATTCTTCCATTACATTCAATTTTAATTAGACGATATTCACTAACTTCCCCACAAGCACACTACTACACAAATATAAACATTTTTACAGGACTTCCTACCCTCCATTAAAATTAAATATACATTCTACCGATCCGGGTAAAATACGAGATTAAATATCTAAAAATAAAAGAATAATGAATCAAAACTAGAATTTAAAGTTTATTAACTATAAAAATTAGTTTTACAACTAAATATTTTAGTTCTTTGTTACAAAAGAAATAAACCATGAAAGGATTAACTAGCAAAGAAGAAGAAATCATGGGCTTTTTCTGGGAAAAAGGCCCTCTATTCGTGAAACAGATGCTTGCATTTTACGAAGACCCGAAACCGCATTTCAACACGTTATCCACCATCGTGCGTGGACTGGAAGAAAAAGGTTATCTCGCTCACGAAGTTTACGGGAACACCTATCAATATTACGCGATCATCAGCGAAGAAGAATTCCGCAAAGGCACCTTGAAGAACGTGATCAGCAAATATTTCAACAACTCGTACCTCAGTGCTGTATCTTCACTCGTGCAGGAGGAGGACATTTCATTGGAAGAATTGAAACAACTCATTTCCGAGGTAGAAAAAGCACACGATAAATAAACAATTTATGGGTACTTTCTTTGTCTATATATTAAAAACATCCATCTGTTTAACGGGATTTTACTTGTTTTACAGATTATTACTCAGCAAAGAGACCTTCCATCGTTTCAACCGGGTAGCATTACAGGGTATTCTACTGTTGTCCCTGCTTATCCCGTTCTGTGAAATAACCGTTCCCAAAGAATCGGAAGTACAACAAACGTTACTAACCATTGAACAAATTCTCACCCTAGCAGACCACGTTCCACAAACAGAAGTAGAAGTCCTCCCTTCATCCATCCCGTTGTGGCTTCCCGTCCTGCTGTGTATCTATTTACTGGGAATTCTTTTCTTCCTCGGACGTAATATTTATTCACTGTCTCATATGCTCCGGCTATTGCATGGCGGAAGGCAGGAAAAGTTAGAAAAAGGTATTACCCTCATCATCCATGACAAGAATATCGCTCCTTTCAGTTGGATGAAATACGTGGTCATTTCCGAGAAAGATTTGCAGGAAAATGGCAAGGAAATTCTCATCCACGAAATGGCACACGTACACAATCGCCATTCCATTGATCTGCTGATCAGCGATATTTGTATCATTTTCCAGTGGTTCAACCCCACATCTTGGCTCTTGAAACAGGAATTACAGAATATTCATGAATACGAGGCTGATGAAACGGTTATCCGTCAAGGCGTCAACGCAAAACAGTATCAATTATTATTAATAAAAAAAGCTGTCGGCACAAGGCTCTACTCTATGGCCAACAGCTTTAATCACAGTAAACTTAAAAAACGAATCACTATGATGTTAAAAGAAAAATCCAGTCCTTGGGCCCGGATGAAGTACCTCTACGTACTTCCCGTTGCGGCAATCACGTTAACCGCTTTCGCCCACCCCGAAATCTCGAACGAACTAAACGAGATTTCAACTATCAAAGTTAATGATATTACTTCAATTCTCGATGCAAAAGGAGTAAATAATTCCCTTACGGCCGTTGATACGGCTCAAAAAATAGCAATCACAGAATCTACCTTTAGATCCATCCAGACGGAGGATTCTGTTCAAAGAAAAACACAACATTTTTCTTTGACAAGGGAAAAAGTAAAAGCTACTTCATTCCCTCTCACAATAGGTCAAATAACCTTCCAAGATTCATGCACTAGTACAATACCAGAGATTCCCGTTCTATTTATTGTCAATGGCAAAGAAGTTTCTGTTGATTCCGTGAAAATGCTAGATCCTAATAAAATTGAAACGATCACGATTCTAAGAGATAAATATGCTATCACCCAGTATGGAGAAAAAGGGAAAGATGGTGTTGTTTCAATTACTTACACTTCCGGGAGTCCGGACAAAAAAGTAACCTCTTATAAACTGGCAGACGACACCACAATCTATTTAGAATCAGAAAAGTCAACAAGCGATTCTTACACGATCATCCACGCGAAAGACACGTCCAGCTTTAAAACCGTGGAACTAAAAGGCGAGGCACGATTCAAGATTGTCGAAAAAGATTCCATCATCGAGTATCAAGTCACCAGTGACACGTTAAAATACTATATTCAAAAGAAAGAATAGAAGTAGCATTTTAGAGTAATAATC
>OGKG01001782.1_pt1 | contig 24620 bp, 20 predicted proteins | sample 1572201 | NCBI WGS metagenome assembly OGKG01 (sample SAMEA2582146, study PRJEB24529) | metagenome | biome: Human gut stool | place: China | collected 2011 | reverse complement strand
CTGTCCCGCGCTGTTCTTTCCGACGAACACGCAGTTGTGATGCTCGGCGTCCTCATACACCAGGCCGCTGTTCAAAAACTGGCGGATCACCTGTGGGGCGATGCCGCGCTTGTGCAGGTAGGCGAAAACCCTTTTGTCATCCGTATTCCGGGGCGGCAGGGTGAAGGGCTTTTGCACCTCGTCACGCTTGACGGAAGGCACCGCTTTAGCGGGAGAGTCTCTGGCTTTCCCGTGGAAGGCCAGTAGGTACTCCACCGCCTCCGAAAAGCTCTTGCCGCAGAATTGCTGCAGGAAGGTAATGGCGTCCCCGCCAGTATTCTGCGAGTACCGAAACCACTTGCGGCGGTCCTTGATCCGCAGGCTGTCCATTTCCGCTGTGGTGTGGTATCTGCCGATCCGCCGCACCTGATAGCCCAAATGGGTCAGCAGTTCCGGCAGATCCGTTTCCTTGGCGATCTGCATTTCTGCGTCTGTAAAGCGTCTTTTGATCTCGCTTGCCATAGTGATGATCTCCTTTCTGGCGAAACGCAAAAAGCCACCCAGGGCATCCGAGAGATTCGGATGCCCTGGGTGGCTTTTCCCTAAATCGTGTTCTTTTGTTTGGGCTTTAACGTGGGCCTACACGGCGTTATCTTCGTGGGGGGGTGTCCGTGTCCGCTGGAGCGGTCACATCGGCCACTCGGGGCGCGACAGGGGCCTCATTGGGGGCGTTCTGCTCCGCGGTGTTCTCGGTGTCCGCTTCATCCAGTGCCTGCGTGATCAGGTTCAGCACGAAGTCTCGCTGGGTGAGTTTTTTGCCGGTGCGGAGCGTCTCGCGCTCCAAGTGACGCTTGATTCGCTGGAAGAGTTCTTCGGGGATCTGGAATGCCATGGTTCTGCCTTTTTCAGTCATTTGAATGCCGCCTTTCTGATTTTCCATCATGTTGTAATAGTCTTGGATGAGGTTGGCGATGTACTCGCTGGTGGTCTGGCCCAGCCGTTCCCGTTCTTCGCTGACCCGCTCATGCAGGTCAATGGGGATCTGAGCGCACAAGTTTTTGGTGGTTGCCATTCTCGGATACCTCCTTCGTATTTTTGTAACGCAAGCATACCCGAAAGGTTATGAGAAAGCTATTACCAACACCACCAAGGAATGATAGACAAACGAGGCGAAAGCAACATAAGCACCAATGTAACGAAAAAGGCCGCCGTTCTCTCCCACATGGGGAGCCGAACGGCGGCCTGCCTTCTTATGCTTTATTCTTTTTTAGCCTCGGTGTTCAAGTCACACCAGTCCATAAGAGCGCTCTGCTGCATCTCTGAAATGTCGCCTCTCGCGTGGAAAAACTGAAATGTTGAAAAATTGAGTTTTTGCAACTTTTTCATTCTAAAAGTGGCACATTATATGCGAAAACGCCGCACTTTTGTGCGGCGTTTTCTGCGTTGCATCTTTCATCAACACATTTTGGTCCGAGTGGCGAGACTTGAACTCACGACCCCTTGACCCCCAGTCTTTTTAATCGCAAAAAAGTTCTGGAAATGTTAAGAATTTACCGAAAAATCAGAAGATTTGCAAACGGTAAAACACAAACATTTGCAATTATTCCACATATTCCACGCTAATTCCACCGTATTCCACCGCACGCCCACTTAATCAGTTAATCAAAAACCACCGATAGGTTTCCATTTTTGTGCGTATGTTCCATCGCTTTTCGAAACTCCAGAAATAATCTGTCAGAGTTTACCGATGTGAAGGATACAAAAAGGTATGGAGTACTGTCAGGATTACGTTCAAAAAATTCCTCATCCCACTATAATATTCATTATAAGGAATTCATGCGCAAGCGAAAGGGTCTGCAAGGCATCTGACTCCGACCACATTTATGATAACTAATCTTCAGGGTACATGACAACCTTAATTCCTTCCTTCTTTTCAAAGGTCTCAAACGCCTTTTCCCATTCGCCCAGGCCGAATTCGTGGGTAGCCAACGGCTCCAGCTGCACCTTGCCGGCAGCCAGCAGCTTCACAGTCTTGTCCCAAGAGGTCCAGCGTTGGCTCTGCACGCCGATCATGCGGATCTCCTTGACCACCATCTTGTCCATGTCGATGGCCATTTTCCGGCCGCCGAACATAGCCATCTGGGTGTACTTGCCCATCCGACGCACATAGTCGAAACAGGCGTCAATGGAAGACTGGGCACCTGCGCACTCGAACACCACGTCCGCGCCGTAGCCGCCGGTCAACTCCCGGATCTTCGCCACGGCGTCTTCTTCCTGCACGTTGATGGTGTAGTCCGCACCCAGTCTTTTCGCCATAGCCAGACGCTCGGCATCCATATTGGTGCCGGTGACGATAACGGTAGCGCCTTCCGCCTTGGCCAGCTGGGTCATCAGCAGACCGTTGGGGCCGGGGCCGGAGATCGCCACGGTGTCGTCGGCCTTGATGCCGGTGATCTCAATGGCGTGGGCCACGCAGGCCATAGGTTCCATCAGGGCGCCGGCCTTGAAGCTGATGCCGTCGGGCACCATGTGGGCCATGGACTCCTCAATGATGGTGTACTTGGCAAAGGTGCCGTTTTCGCCCCAGCCCATGCCGGAGCGGTTGCTGCAATGGTTATAGTTGCCGGTGCGGCAGTACATACACTTGTTGCACAGCCGGGCAGGTGCCTCGGTGGTCACCCGGTCACCGGGCTTGAACATGGTGACGCCCTCACCCACTTCCAACACCACGCCGGCAAACTCATGGCCCAGCACCACCGGGGGGAAATTGTGGAAGGTGTCCTCCAGAATGTGCAGATCCGTTCCGCAGACGCCGGTGGCCTTGACCTCTACCAGCAGTTCTCCTTTTCCGGGCTTATGGGGATCCGGAAAATCCATGTAAGAAACGTGGCCGTAGCCTTTCTCAGTTTTTACAACCGCTTTCATTGTCATTCTCCTCCGTTTGTTTTCCCAGTTGTTCTCTGTCCGCCGGTTATGCCGCGAACTTTGCCAGCAGGTTGGGCAGCCACATGACGCTGGCGGGACAGTAAGTCACGAAAATCAGCACCGCCACGCACACGCCGACCCACGGCCAGATACTCTTTACCAATTTGTTTGCTTCAACACCGGTGGCAGACGCCGTGGTGTACAGGCAGGTGCCCACGGGAGGTGTCAGCAGACCCACGGTCAGGTTCAGGCAGACCATCACGCCGAAGTGGACGGGATTGTAATTATACTGGGCAATGATGGGCAGCAGCACCGGCACCAGGATGATGACGGCGGGGGTGGCGTCCATCAGCATACCGATGACCAGAAGCATCAGGTTGATCAGCAGCAGAATCACATACTTGTTGTCGGACAATCCGATGACGAAACTGGCCAGCTTGGTGGGGATCTGGTCGAAAGCCAGGGTGTAGCCGAACACGCCGCCCATGGCACCGATCATTAGCACCGCCGCAGCGGACACCGCGGACTTCAGCAGGCACTGGTAAAGATTCTCGATGTTGATGGTCTTGTAGATAAACATACCCACCAGGAAGATGCACATAGACAGCACGGCGGCCGCCTCAGTGGCGGTGCAGACGCCGGTGGCAATGCACAGCAGGGCGATGATGGGAGAGAGCAGGGAGAAGATAGCCTGCACGAAAGCGTGCCACAGTTCACCCTTCTTGGGCTTTTCGCCCACCGGCCAATCCCGTCTGCGGCTAAAGAAGAAAATCACCGCAAAGAGGGCAATGGCCAGATAAATGCCCACGGAGACGCCGCACAGGAACAGATCCCGGACGGAGATGCCCGCCTGGCAGGCGTAAATCACGAACAGTAGTCCCGGCGGGATCATGGGACCGATGATAGAGGTGGCACCGATCAGACCGGCGCTGAACACCTCGCCGTAGCCGTCCTTTTTCAGGTTGGGGTACATGACGCTGCCCAGCAGCGCCGCCTCCGCATTGGCGGAGCCCAGAGACGCACCCAGCATGGCACCCAGCAACACGGTTGCATAGCACAGGCTGCCCTTCACCCGTCCAATCAAAACACGGGCAAGGTTGCACAGGCGGTCCACGTCGCCGGAGAGTCCCATCAGTTCGCCGGCCAGCAGGAACAGGGGGATTGCCAGCAGGCTGTAGTTGCTGGCGGAGGTAAACAGCTTCTGAGGCAGGGCAATCAGCATATCTGGGGACATGACCAGCATATGGGTCATGCCGGACAGTCCCAGCACCAGCGCGATGGGCACGCCGATGAGAAGCGTTATGATGAATACGGCAGCAATAACAATCATTCCACAAACGCTCCTTCCTCATGGGTTTCGGTGTCTTCCCCACGGATGTCGCCCACCAATCGGCGGATCATGCTCAATTCCATCAGCACACCAGAGATAGGGATGACTGCGTAGAAAATAATAATCGGTAACTGGAGACTCGGCGTTTTCTGATTCAAGACTGTAGGCATACAGCAAAGCTTGTAGCCATACACAGCAATCGCCAGCATCAGAATCATCATGCAAGCATCACTAAGTACGCACAAAACCTTTTTCAGGCCACCATGAAGGGCATCCCGGATAAAGGTGATGCTGGCCATGGCACCGCTGCGCAGGGCAACGAAGCCGCCAAGGTAAGTAATGTCAACTAAGAGATAAGTGGTGATCTCGTCGATCCAGGGCTGGGGGGAATTAAAGACATAGCGGGCAATGACGCCCACAAACACAATGACCATCTGCACAAACAGGATCACTGCGGTGATGATTTTGAAGACTGTACTGATTTTATCCTCAAAAATTTTCAAAGCTTTCATAGCTGTCTCCACTGTCAGATTTTGGATGTCCGCCCGAAGCCGGTTTTCCGGCTTCGGGTAGACAGGTGGTAAATGGAACTACGGTGACGAAATGGGTCAGACTCAGTCGTTGGTGGTAGCGGCCGCAGCGGCTTCCACCAGGGTCTTGACCTCGGGGATGGACTCGGAGTACTTGTCGATGACGGGCTGAACAGCAGCGTAGATGTCAGTCATGTCGATCTCGCTGACGGTCATGCCGTTATCCTTCAGAGTCTGGATGGCGGCATCGTTGTTGGCAACGCTGCAATCGTAAGACGCCTTAGCGGCGGCCTCGCCGGCCTCCATGCAGATCTGCTGATCGGCCTCAGGCATGGCGGAGAAAGCCTTGTCGGACATCAGCAGCACCATGGTGTTGTTGAAGTGGGCGGAGATAGTCATGTTGCTGGCAACCTCATAGAACTTGGAGGTCACAGCGCCCACAGCGTCAGACTCGAAGCCGTCGATGGTGTGGTTCTGCATGGCGGAGTAAATGTCGTTGTAGGGCAGGGCCACGGGGCTCATGCCCAAGGTGGAGAAGATCTCCTGATGGACGGGAGTCTGCATGCAGCGCAGCTTCAGGCCCTGGAAATCAGCCAGAGAGGTGATGGCCTTGTTGGTGAAGATGTGGCGGAAGGGCTGATACAGGAAGGAGACACCAACAATGCCGGTTTCCTCCTGCAGGCGATCCAGCAGCTGACGACCCACTTCGCCGTCGGTCAGCACGCTGTACATGGCGCCCAGGTCATTCTTCCAGATGTAGGGCATATCGCAGCCAACCATGACGTCGGTGAAGTTGGCAATGGTGGGAGTGGAGGTCACAGCCACGTCCAAGGTACCCAGCTGCAGCATCTCCATCATGTCGGCGTCGCCGCCCAGCTGACCGCCGGCATACAGATCCACGGTGATGCGGCCGTCGGTCTTCTCTTCCACATACTGCTTGAAAGTTTCGGCGGACACGGTGTAGGGGTGCTTTTCGTCGTAGCCCACCGTCCAGGCCAGCTTCAGCGTGGCGGTGTAGCTCTCGTCGGAGCCGCTGTTGTCGGAGGCGTCGGTTTTGGTGTCGTTGCTGCCGGAGGAGGAATTGCCGCCGCAGGCCACCAAGGCTACGGACATTGCGAGGGCGAGGAGCAGTGCGAGAGACTTCTTCATTGCTTTCATGACTTCTTCTCCTTTTTCTCTTGTTTTCCTGTTTTTTTCGGATTTCTCCGGGACTCACTCAATTCATCAGTTTCTTTGCAGTTTTGGCAATGCTCTCCGCGTCCATGCCGTAGGAATCCCACAGCAGTTCCGCAGAGGCCACGCCGCCGAACACATCGGGAATGCCCAGGATTTTCACCGGGGCCTTTTCGCCTTTCAGTTCGGCCACAACCTCAGATACGGCACTTCCCAGGCCGCCCTTGACATTGTGCTCTTCCAACGTAATGATGCCCTTGGTTTCCCGGGCTGCCTTGATAACGGCTTCCGTGTCCAGAGGCTTGATGGTGTGCATATCCACCACCCGGCAGCTGACGCCCTCCTGCTCCAGCAGTTTGGCGGCAGCCACGGCCCGCTGCACCATGACGCCGGTGGCGATCAGGGTAACGTCGGTGCCGTCCTGAATGGTGATGGCCTTGCCGATCTCATAGTCGTCCAGTTCGGAGTAGAGCACGGCGGCGTCGCCGCGGCCCAGGCGGATATACACGGGGCCGTCCATCTTCAGCGCCGCCCGCACGGCCTTCTTGGTTTCCAGAAAGTCGGAGGGGGCAATGACAGTCATGTTGGGCAGCGCCCGCATGATGGCCAGATCCTCTTCGCAGAAGTGGGTGGCGCCGGCGGTTCCGATGCTCAAGCCGGAGTGGGTGGTAACCACCTTCACATTCAGCTTGGGATAGCAGATGGAGGTGCGGATCTGCTCACCGGAGCGCATGGAGGCGAACACGGCGAAAGTGCTGCAGATAGGGGTGATGCCACAGGTGGCAAGACCGGCGGCGGTGCCCATCATGCTCTGCTCCGCAATGCCCATGTTGTAGAACCGGTCAGGATATTTTTCCGCAAAGTGGCAGGTCATGGTGGATTCGGAAAGGTCGGCGTCCATGACCACCACATCCGGAAATTCCTCGCCGATTTCCTGCAGGACTTCGCCATAAGCCGCACGGGTGGACTTCACCAATTCATTCTTTTCCAGTTTCATCTTCAACCCTCCATTTCCGCCATGGCAGCGGCAGCCTGTTCCTTGTTCAAGGCCTTTCCGTGGAATTCCACACGGTTTTCCATGAAGGAAACGCCCTTGCCCTTGACGGTTTTCGCAATGATGACAGACGGCTTGCCCTTAACGCTCTTGGCCTCATCCACAGCCCGGGAGATGGCCTCCACATCGTGGCCGTCGATCTCCTGAACGTGCCAGCCGAAGCTGCGCCACTTGTCCGCCAGGGGCTCCAGGCCCATGACCTGCTCCGTGGTGCCGTCGATCTGCAGTCCGTTGCGGTCCACAAAGGCAATCACATGATCCAGCTTGTAGTGGGCGGCGGCCATGGCGGCTTCCCAGACCATGCCCTCCTGCAGTTCACCGTCGCCCAGCAGGGCGTAGCAGTAATAGTCCTTGCCCTGAGTTCTTCCCGCCAGGGCCATACCATTGGCAACCGCCAGGCCCTGGCCCAGAGAGCCGGTGGTCATGTCGATGCCAGGCACCTTGTTCATGTCGGGATGGCCGGGCAGGCGGCTCCAGTTCTTGCGGAAGGTTTTCAGTTCCTCCACAGGGAAGTAGCCCCGCTCCGCCAGAACGGAGTACATCATCAGCGTGGCGTGGCCCTTGCTCAACACAAAGCGATCCCGGTTCGGATCCCGGGGATTGGCGGGATCGATGTGCATTTTGTCAAAATACAGGGTGGTTACAATCTCCACTGCGGACAGTGAGCCACCGGGATGGCCGCAGCCGGCAGTCACCAGCGTGGAAACAATGTCTCTTCGGACGGTATGGCAAATTTCGTTCAAATTGCTCATATTCTCCCCTTCTTTCATGATATTCTGCCTCTTAAACCGGCAGCTTTTTCTCCTTGTACTGGATGGTAACCCACTTCAGTTCGGTGAATTCCTCAATGGAGTACCGGCCGCCTTCCTTGCCGCAGCCGCTCATCTTGAAGCCGCCGGAGGGCACCACCGTTCCGCTGACAAAGCTGGTGTCGTTGATGTGCACCTTGCCGATTTCCATTCTTCTGGACAGGGAAATTGCCTTTTCCAGGTTGTGGGTCAGCAGAGCGGAGGACAGGCCGTAGCGGTTGTCGTTGCAGAGCCGGAGGGCGTCCTCCGCGTCCTTGGCGCGGACGATGTTGGTGACGGGGCCAAAGCTTTCTTCGTAAAAAATCTCCATCTCCGGCGTCACGTCCGCCAGAACGGTGGGCTCATACACCGGGCCGTTGTGATGGCCGCCGGTAAGTAGCCGGGCACCCTTGCTGACAGCGTCCTGAATCTGGGCGTCAATCACGGCGCACTGTTTTTCGTCAATCAGGGGGCCGATGACTGTATCGTGATCGTGGGGATCGCCGATCTTCATGCCCTGGGCCCGCTGGATCATCTTTGTACAGAATTCCTCGTAGATGGGCTGCTCCACGATGATGCGAGAAGTTGCCATGCACACCTGTCCCTGATGGTAGAACGCACCATACCCCGCCAAATGTACCGCTTGGTCCACCTCAAAATCAGCCAGCACGATCATGGGGTTTTTGCCGCCCAGTTCCATTGTATAGCGCTTGAGGTGTTTGGCCGCTCGCTGGGCTATTTCAATACCCACTTGACTGGAGCCAGTAAATGTCACCGCCTTAACGGCGGGATGCTCCACCAGACGATCACCAATTTCGCTACCTTTGCAGGGGATCACATTCAGCACACCGGCAGGAAGTCCCGCTTCGTGGAACACCTTAACTATCAGTAGATTACAGGCAGGTGTTGCAGAGGCTGGTTTCAGGATGCAGGTATTTCCAGCAGCCAGAATATAGGCCACCTTCTTCATTGCCAACAACAGCGGATAGTTAAATGGAGCAATAGCAAGAACTACACCAAGGGGAGTACGCACAGAATAGGAAAAATTCCCCTCTGCAACCGGCTCGTAGACTTCGCTACTGATTCGACGACATTCGCCAGCTGCGGTTTTTAGGATGCCGATGGTCCCCATGACTTCGCCCATTGCCTTTTGCCAGGCAGATCCGCTCTCACAAATCAGGGTCTCTACTGCCTCATCCTGAATCTTCGCCAAGCAGTCAGCCGCTTTCAGAAGAATCCGTTCCCGCTGATCGGGTGGCGTGTTTGACCACGCGGGAAAAGCAGTCTGTGCATTGTCCACAGCCCTCTGAATATCTGTCGGCCCACCCATATGTACTTTAGCGAACAGAGAGCCATCCATCGGATTAAAATCATCTGCAATCCATCCGTCAGTCTGATCCATCCATTGGCCTCCAAAATAGAGTTTATACTCTCGCATTTGCCTCCCCCTCTTCAATGCACGGTTTAAAATTTGTCCCACCAGAGTTTCTATCTCTCTGGTTTTGTCTTGAAATTTAAGAGGAAACTATATATACTTATATTAAATATAGGTATCCTCTTCTTACTTCAACTTTACCAGAATCTGACAGTTTGTAAAGTAGTTACATTTTAATCCGTAAATGGGTAAAACCGTTAGATAGTTACCATTTTGTAAGTATAAAAATTGAATTGGAGAGATCAGCAATGAATCGAAAAAACCCTCGTGAAATCAGCCCTGTCGAAGTTTATTTCGACCTTATTGGTGGAAAATACAAAGCAACGATTATCTGGTATCTTGCCCAAAAGCAACCGCGAAGGTTCGGCGAGATTGCTAGGTGCTTGCCTAAAAACAGTCCCAAAGCATTAACAAACCAACTACGCACCATGGAAAATGACGGACTCATCCAACGCACAGTCTATCCGGAAGTCCCTCCCCGCGTGGAGTACTCACTAACACCACTTGGATACAGCCTATATCCATCTATTCAGCGTGCACACTTATGGGCCATTGATTATGTCAATAGTCTCCCTGATCATATTGCCCCCATCACTCCACAGGCGCGCAAAGTCTATGCAAATCCCAATCTCACACCAGACTCAACTCAAGAAGATATCTTCTAACAGCAAAACGACGGAACCTCAAATGGGTCCGTCGTTTTTTTTTTACCGCATAGTTGGGGTAATTCTATCAATACGGATAGCGAAACCGCTTATTGAATCTTCGCAAAAGGCTCTTTTATCGAACATTTCCGTCCCATGCTTTTTTAGATTCATTAGGAATTCCAAGCAAATCTACTGCACGGCCAGCTGTTTGAGCTACCGTCTCTTCAACAGTCTCTGGGCGGTTGTAGTAGGCAACACACGGTGGCATGATAAAAACCCCCATCTGAGCCAATGTTAGCATATTCTGCAAATGAATCGCTGATAGCGGTGTTTCTCGTGTTACCAATACAAGCGGACGATGTTCTTTTATCGTCACATCAGCTGCCCGAGTGATTAGACTGTAGGAGAATCCGTTAGCAATGGCTGATAGTGTTTTCATACTGCAGGGAATTACGATCATCCCATCCGTACGGAAAGATCCGCTAGATATTGTGGCGGACAAATCATCAGCTTGATAGACATGATCCGCAAGCGCTGTTGCATCCTCCGCCATCAAATCCGTTTCCAATTCAATCGTGCGTCTGGCCCAGTTGCTGAGGATCAAATGAGACTCAATCCCCTGTGTCCTTAGAATTCGCAGCGTCTGAATTCCCAATGCAGCTCCACTGGCACCAGTCATCGCTACTACGATATGCTTCTTAGTCATTGCATACGTTCTCCTGTCATCAATTTGTCAGTTCCTCTGCCGTATCGCCTGCGGAAAGCAGCAGTTGTTCTCCCAACAACTCCCGTGCAGTTTTTAATATATCCTTGCTTTGAACTTCTGTATCCATATCATTTCCCTGCTAGGAAAGATCAGAACACCCCAATCAGAGACGCCACATAATAGGTTCCAGCAACCACAACGCCGCCGACAATGCCCATAAGCAAAAGCTTTGTGAAATACTTCTGTTGAGCCTGTTCGCCATACTGGTTCACCAGATTGCTCATAATCAGCGCGCCGTTGGAGGACAGGGGGCCGATGGAGGAGGCGAAGGCGCCAGCGCAGGTAGCAGCGATGCAGACCGTCACCGGTGCGGTGGGGATGGCCTCAAAGATTCCCGGCAGGGTGGGAATCAGGGAGATGACCACCAGACGGGAGATGGTAAATAGGCTCACCACACTGGCTGTTAGGCTCATAAGCGGAGCTACGGTGTGAGTGCTCATTATAGAAGCAAGCCCCTGACTCAGTAACGTAAAGCCGCCCATATCGGAAACTTCATTTACCAACAGTCCAACTCCGCAAATCAGCATCAGCGAGGGCAGAGAGACTTTTTTCAAAGCTACATCACACTTACAAGCCCCCAACAGAATGCAGGCCACAGCAACGATTAAACCAGACCAGCCAATGTCCACCTTCAACAGAACCACTAACGCCACCACAGCTAGAATACCGATGAGGGTGATAGTCTGGGGACGGGAGAAGGCGGGAATGTCCTTCAGGGTAACGTCGTTGTCCAAGGAACCCTTGGCCTTGTGGCCGCCCAGTAGCAGGTAAATCACCAGAAAACTGATAGAATAGGCCACCAAGTTAAAGAGGTAAATGCTCATCAAGCTCACATCTAGTCCTGCAGTTTCGCAGGCAGAAACAATGTTGGCGGTGTACTCATTGATGGGGCTGTAGCAGCCGCAGGCAATACCGTAGCCACCAGCCAGGCCATAGAGTAGGGGATCTGTGTCAGAGGCAACAGCCAGAGAAATGCCGATGCCGGAGAGGATGGCCATACCTGCCAAACTATTAATGCCGATGGACGCCAAAATTACGCCCACATAAAAAATGAAGATGGGCATCAGTTTGGTATTCCGGCCGGTTTTGGCGATCATTTTTCTTGCCAGCAGTTCAATGGCACCGTTGGCCTGAGCAATGGCAAAGAAGAACATAATACCAAATACCCGGACAAACAGTGTGGTGGGAAAATAACCCATAATGGCAACTTCCTTCACCCCAGCGATCTTGCCCAGAATAAAAGCGGCCAGCATGGCAAGAATGCCGATATGCAGAGGATTTTTCTTGAGGGCACCAATGGCAAAAACAACGACCAGCACTATGAGGGACAGTGATGCAAATTCCATTCCTTCCATAATATTCCTCTTTCTTTAAACTTCAAGTATTAAGCAGTGGTTCAGTTATTTCAGGTAATCGTCCAAATTCAAATTTTCATAACCGTGGATATGGATTTTCTGAAAACGTTCCTTTTTGTCATTCATGGGGATCGTAGCATCAATTCCCATTTTATCGCTGACACCGCCGCGAGAAGACGGGTCCAATTTGTTGCCCATAGCATCCCGGATGATGAATACATCTCGTCCTGCTTGAACCCGGTTCGCAATGGCCCATTCCACATCCTGCATATCGTAAATATCAATGTCGGGATCTACCACCACAACATGCTTAACTTCCGTACTGCTGGTAAAAGCCGCGAACATAGCGTTCTTCGCCTCTCCCTCATGCTTCTGATCCAGTTGAATCACTACATGATAGCGGCAACCGCTGGCCGGCGTAATGTGAACCTTTCTCACATTGGGTGTGGCCTGACGGATGACTTGCATGATGGATGCCTCACGAGAAATTCCGCCTAACAGCAAATGCTCCATGGTAGCAGGAATAATCGTATGGTAAATAGCACTGTTGCGGTATGTAATGGCAGTAACTTCAATCACATGACGAGGTGCCTTAGGGCCATAGGTCTTAGGATATTCTCCGAAGGGTCCTTCATTTTCACGGACATTGGGCAAAAAGCGGCCCTCAATAATGATTTCGCTCTCTACAGGAACCTCCAGATCAACAGTCTCACACTTGACAAGTTCAAGCGGTTCACCAAGAAGCGCTCCTGCAATTTCAAACTCATCAACACCCAGAGGTGTCGTGGCCTGAGACGCCAAAAGCAGAGATGGGTGTACGCCGATAGCCAGTGCAACTTCCAAGGGTTTCCCTTCCGCCTCAGCTTTGCTGAAAATTTGGTTAGTATGGCGAGGCAATAATAAGGCACCCAAATGGTTACGATCTTTTACCTCGTGTCGGTGAATACATACGTTGCGAATTCCAGTGTCGGGGTCCTTGACCACACACAGCGCCGCTGTCAGGTAGCGGCCGCTGTCTTTTTCGTGATGCAGGCAGGCGGGCAGAATCCCCAAGTCTACCTGGGCGCCAGTCAATATATTCTCTTTGATTGCAAAGGGTCCTTCCTCTGCTCCCAGAACTTTGCAGGGAAGCGGCTCCGCAAGCGCTTTGCTAAAACGGCTGAGCAGTTCCTCGTAGGGCATGCCCAAAGACATTGCCATCCTGTCTCGAGACGTCATTAAGCCTGTCACAACCGGCATTGTGCTCCCCTCAACATGTTCAAAGAAGGCACCGTATTCCGGCTCTAGTTTTTTGCCCACAGCAGCCAATTCATTGATTGGGCTTACTTCGCGGGAAATATGCTTCATAATACCCTGGCGATCCATTTCAGACAACCAATTGCGAAGATCTGGTTTCATTTTTTTCTCCTCTCGTATGTTTTTACGATATGTTTTCTATCTTCCACCTGGTAAGAAAGCACATACGCTTTCTCCTGCCAGAAGAGAAGCCTTACAGGCGGTTAAAAATAGACATATTCTCGCAGCGCAGGCGGAACCACTTATTTAGGCCATACATGTGCTGGGATCCGAATACGCTTTTTATCCGTCACACTTTCATCTCCAACTTGGACAAGCTCTTAAACCCAGCAGATTAAATCCTTCTGCGTTTAGTCTTCAAACTTCATGCTGACGCTATCTGCCAGTTATGCTCCCATCAACAACAAATATTTTGTTTTTATGGCATCTTGAAGGAGAATTTTCCTTGATGTTATTCGTATCGCACCCCAATCGTTCTATATTATAAAAACGCGTTCTTATTTTTAAGTATTAAAAAACACACCTCATACGGCTCAGGTTCATTCACGGCCGCATCCAGTGCAATCGTCTCTTGCTTCAAGAAAACGTACAATTTCATTTGGTAAATGACAATTTTTTCAATTGCAGAAGCCGCATTACTCATCTATGTCTTCTTTCCCGCAAAAGCTTATGGGCACATTTTATAAAAATATCTTACTGCGTCGATCGTTTCTTGTCAACATTATTTGCCTTTATCAAACTCGATTTGTTAATATCGCAAATATTGAGCTTTTTCTTTTGTGGAAACTGTGTATTGAATTCTTCTTTCTTTCCCTGCATAATGATACCAAATCCACGATCAGAAGACCGTGGACGCAGATCAGAAGATCTGTCTGTTGCAAAATCATCTCATCGTAATTTCACATAAACATGATCAAACGTGCAGAAGGAATCTGTATGTTTGCCAGAAGGCATACCTATATGGTATGCCCTTTTTCTTTGTTAGAAAGGATCTGAATTTGTATGAATCTATCTGAATTTTTCCGCCAAAACCCGAGCGGTGCCGTGGCTTTTTCCGGAGGGGTGGATTCTTCCTATCTGGTGTGGGCCGCCGCAAAGTATGGAAAAAACTGGCACGCTTATTATGTACACGGTCCGTTCCAGCCAGCTTTTGAGTTGCGAGATGCACATAAAGTCATCGAACAATGCGGTCTACCTCTGACGGTACTAGAAGTCGATATTCTTTCTTCCTCTGCTGTGGCCGCCAACCCTACCAATCGCTGCTACTATTGCAAGCAAAATGTATTTGGCAGAATCCGTGCAGCCGCCGCAGCGGATGGATATTCACTCGTCATTGATGGCACCAACGCCTCTGACGATGAGGAAGACCGTCCCGGCATGCAAGCTCTTCGAGAATTAGCAGTTCGCTCTCCCCTGCAGGAGTGTGGCATGACCAAGGCAGCTGTCCGACAAGCCAGTCGGGAGGCGGGGCTATTCACATGGGATAAGCCCTCTTATGCGTGTCTGGCCACTCGCATTCCCGCTGGAACCCCCATCACAGTGGGACTGCTGCAAAAGGTGGAACATGGAGAAAACATTCTGTTTGACATGGGGTTCACAGATTTTCGCATCCGTGTCCGTGGAGAGATTGGCCTAATTCAGGTGCCGCAAGCCCAATTCAGCCATGCTGCAGAATTGCACAATTCCATTCAGGATCGGCTCGCCCATCTGTTTCCCATTATCGCTCTGGATTTAAATACAAGGAAGTGAGAAATATACTATGGCAAACAAACATGATATTTTATCCGTCTTAAAAGAAGTTCAGTCTGGCAGTCTTATGCCGGAGGACGCGCTACTGCGGCTGAAGCTGGCTCCCTTTGAAGATTTGGGATACGCCAAGGTGGACTATCATCGGGCAGTACGCCAGGGAGTGGCCGAGGTAATTTACGGTCAATCAAAAACTACAGATCAAATTTTAGGTATTCTCCATGCCATGGAGCAGCGGGGTAGTCACAATATTCTTGTGACTCGTATCGAGCAGAATACGGCAAACGCTATCGCTGCAGAGTTCCCGCTACACTATGAACCACTGGCCCGCCTGGCGGTAGTACTGCCCCAGGAGGTTCCCGTCCGGGGCTCCATCGTGGTAGCCACCGGCGGCACCAGCGATATGGGGGTAGCGGAGGAAGCTGCTATAACCGCAGAGGTTTTGGGCAGCAATGTGACTCGGCTTTACGATGTAGGTGTAGCTGGCATTCATCGGCTGCTGGCTAATCTGGAACCATTGATGAGCGCACGAGCGATAGTTGTAGTGGCTGGGATGGAAGGGGCACTGGCCAGCGTGGTCGGCGGTCTTGTGGACTGTCCCGTAATTGCTGTTCCCACCAGTATAGGTTACGGCGCTTCATTAGGTGGTTTGAGTGCGTTGTTATCCATGCTGAACTCCTGTGCCAGCGGTGTCAGCGTGGTCAATATCGACAATGGCTTCGGTGCCGGTTTTCTGGCCAGCCGAATCAATCTAATGGAGGGGATCAGAGAATGAAAATACTGTATTTAGAATGTAAAATGGGTGCCGCCGGTGATATGCTGATGAGTGCATTGTATGAACTCCTGCCGGATCAGGCTTCCTTTCTGGATATCATGAATCATCTGCATGAAGGGATCGCTGTCACTATGGAGAAAAAGGATACCTGTGGAATTATGGGTACCCACGCAATTGTAGACATCGGCGGCGAAATAGAGGAATCTGAAGATCTGCCCTGCGGCTGTCTCCATGCTCGTGCGGAACTGCACACCCATGTACAGGAAGATGCCCACGAACACGCACATACACATAATCACGGACACGAGCATGAGCACAGTCATGACCATAACCATCATCACCACACCACGCCAACGGATATCCAGTACATTTTAGATCATCTGCCGGTGCCAGAAGAAGTACGCTCACACGCCAAGGCAGTTTATGATCGTATCGCACAGGCAGAGGCTAAGGCGCACGGTGTCCCAGAGGAACACATTCATTTCCATGAGGTAGGTTCTCTGGATGCTGTGGTAGATGTAGCCGGTGTGTGCCTTGCCATGTATCTTCTGCATCCAGATCAAGTCATCGTTTCCCCCATTCATCTTGGTTCCGGTCAGGTCCGGTGTGCCCATGGCATCATGCCTGTGCCTGCTCCAGCCACGGCCAATCTGCTTACAGGTGTTCCCTGCTACTGCGGTGAAATCAATGGAGAACTATGCACACCTACCGGTGCAGCTCTGCTGGCTCATTTCGCCAACAGCTTTGGCTCTATGCCCTCTTTGATGCTGGAAAAGGTGGGCTACGGCGTGGGGAAAAAGGAATTTCCCGCCGCCAACTGCCTCCGGGCCTTCTACGGCGAGAGCAATGACCCTCAGCAGGCCCAGATCGTGGAACTGTGCTGCCACATTGACGACATGACGGCGGAGGCCCTAGCTTTTGCCGGGGAGCAGCTGCTGGCCCAGGGGGCCCTGGATGTCTCCGCCTCTCCCCTGACCATGAAAAAGGGCCGAGCCGGCGTCAGCTACACGGTGCTGTGCAAGCCCCAGGACGAAACCCGCATTGCCAATGCCATTCTCCGGGAAACCACCACCAACGGCGTCCGGGCCACCCGGTGCGCCAAGTATATTCTCCGCCCCTCCATCCGGACGGCGGACACCAGCTATGGCCCCATCCGTATCAAGTGTGCAGACAGCGGGGATATTCACCATGAAAAGCCGGAATACGAAGATGTGGCCGCCGCCGCCAGAACTGCCGGTCTGCCTTTCCAGAAGGTATGGCAGGACATCGTAAAGGAGGCGTTCCATGGGAATTCCGCCGCGAACTGACCGCCTCCATCCCCGGATGGCCGTTCTGCTTCCGGTGCTGATCGCTGCCGCGGTGCTGACGGTGCTGCTGGCCACCGGCCTGGGGCCTGTGTCCGTGTCCCCGGCCACCACCGCCAAGGTTCTTGCCAGCCGCTTGCCCGTGATCGGTTCTTCCATCACCCACACCTGGGAACAGCTGGACGAGAACATCGTTCTGGGACTGCGGCTGCCCCGGGTCTGTCTGGGGCTGGTGGTAGGCGCCTCTCTGGCCGTCTGCGGCGTGACCATGCAGGCCCTAGTGCGGAATAATTTGGCAGACCCCTTCATTCTGGGTGTCTCCTCCGGTGCCGCCGCCTTTGCAACCCTGGGAATGCTCTTCGGCGTGTTCAGTTTTCTGGGCACCTATGCCCTCTCTATCAGCGCTTTTCTGGGAGCCGGCATCACCATAATCTTCGTCTATGTCATCTCCCGGGTCAACGGGCGAATCAACATCACCCAGCTGCTACTCTCCGGCGTGGCCATCTCCATGATTATGGATGGCGTCACCAGCATCATCAAACTCAGCGCCCCCAACGCCCTGGGGCTGCACAACGCGGAATTCTGGATGTCCGGCAGTCTGGCCGGAGCCAAGTGGGCCTATCTGAAGCTGCCGCTACTGGTGCTGCTGGGGTGCATGGCCTTTTTGATGGTGAACTACCGGGGGCTGAACCTGCTTTTGCTGGGGGATGAAAGTGCCGGTGCCCTGGGTGTCAATGTGTCCCGACTGCAGAAGGCCTTGGTGCTGGCCGCATCTTTAATGGCCGGTGTCACCATCGCCGTCAGCGGTACCATCGGCTTTGTGGGACTGATGGTGCCTCATTTCACCCGGCTTCTGGTGGGCGGCGACCACCGGCGGGTGCTGCCAGTTTCCGCCCTGCTGGGCGGGATTCTGGTGGTCTGGGTGGATGTGGCCGCCCGGATGCTCATTGCGCCGGAGGAACTGCCGGTGGGCGTGCTCACCGCTGTGATCGGCGGCCCCATTTTCATCTGGATGCTGAAGAAAAGCTATCGGAGGTAATCATATGACGCGGCTGCAACTGCAAAATGTCTCCTTCTCCTATCCCTGCGGCAGAACGCTGCACGACATTTCCCTTCATGTGCGGGGCGGAGAATTCGTGGGCCTTATCGGCCCCAACGGCAGCGGCAAATCCACGCTGCTGAAGCTGATATACCGGGCGCTGCGCCCGGAGTGCGGCGAGATTCTGCTGGATGGCGAGGATCTGCTGAAAATGCCCTTCTGGAAATCCGCCCTGAAAATGGCGGTGGTGGGGCAGGAAAACGAAATTCCCTTTGACTTTTCCGTAGAGGAAATCGTGGCCATGGGGCGCTCCCCCCACAAAAAGCTGTTCGACTCCGACACGGAGGAGGATCACCGGATGGTGCACCACGCCCTGGAACACCTGGGCATTGAGGATCTGTCCAATCGGAACTACCGCCACCTCTCCGGCGGTGAAAAGCAGCGGGTGCTGATTTCCCGGGCCATTGCCCAGGAGAGCGATTTTCTGATTCTGGACGAGCCCACCAACCATCTGGACATCAGCTACCAGATGCAGATTTTTGATTTTATCAAGCGACTGAACGTCACCGTTCTCTCCGCCATTCACGATCTGAACATGGCGGCGCTGTACTGTGACCGGCTGTATGTCATTGAAAAGGGCCACCTGGTACTGGAAGGCACGCCGGAGGAGGTTCTGACCCCCGGCAATATCCGCCGGATCTACGGCGTGGAGAGTTCCGTGTCCCGGCATCCGGCCACCGGCAAGCTGTCTATCGCCTTCCTGCCCGTCTCTGTTCAAGCCAGCCCGATGATTCAAAATACAAATCAAAATAAAGTAGAAAGGAAGTATGTGTCATGAAACGATTTTTCTCTCTTACCTGCACCCTGGCGCTGACGGCAACGCTTCTCACCGGCTGCGGCAATTCCGCCAGCCAGTCGGAAACCCCCGCCTCTCAGCCGGAGGAAACGGACTACACTCCCGTCACCCTCACCAACTACGGACGGGAAATCACAGTTTCCAAGCTGCCGGAAAAGGTGTTGACCCTGGGCCCTAACTGCACGGAACTGTTCGTGGCCCTGGGGCTGGGGGATCGGGTCATCGGCCGCTCCCTGGTGAACCACAGCCGCGGCCCTCTGCCGGAATACGCCGACGGAGTGAATGCCATTCCCGAACTGAACTACGCCTCCGCCACCCGGGAGGCCATTCTCACCAGCGGCGCAGATTTTGTCTACGCCCTGGACTGGGAAATCAGCGATGAGGGCTGCAACCTGGACGAGGCCGCCCAGTACGGCATGACGGTTTATGTCAACTCCGCTACTACGCTGGAAGAGCAGTATCAGGAAATCACCGACCTGGGCCGCATCTTCGGCGCGGAAGACACCGCCGCCGCTTTTGTGGCGGATCAGGAGGCCCGGATTTCCGCTGTAGCAGACACTCTGGCCGGTCAGGAGCCGGTAAGGGTGCTGGTGTACGACAGCGGCAACGACGGGGTGTTCACCTGCTCCGGCAGCAACTTTGAATCCCTGCTGATCTCCCTGGCTGGCGGGCAGAACCTGTTCGACGACCTGACGGACAAGCAGTGGGTGACCGTCAGCTATGAGGAAGTCCTGGCCCGGAATCCGGATGTGATTCTGATTCATGATTACGATTCCCCCTCTGTAGAGGAGAAGATTGCGGAGATCAAGTCCAACCCCACCCTCTCCCAGCTGGACTGCGTGAAAAATGAGGCTTTTGCCACCATCACCCTGGAGAGTGTCCTCCCCGGCGACCGGATGGCCTATGCGGTGGAGTCCATGGCGGCGGACTTTTTCCCAAATCTGTTTTGACGCAGTTTCCCGTGTTGCAGAGAAACGCAGTCCCAACGTCTGTCCAGGCCAGATAGCTTGTGAACATGTCCCAGAGGCTTAAGGCAGCCACCACAAGTAAGCGAAAAGGCTTATTCTTGTGGTGGCTGCTCTTTTTGCGCATGAGAAAACGGGTATCCAGAGAATGGCTCCTCAGAAAATGCGCAGGGTAAGTCATTGGTAACCGTCAACGCTAATGGTGCATAGACTCTTATAGGATAATAGTAGTGGTTCAAAATGATATCCCCCTTGATTTTCAGTGAATTTGTTTTTCACTGGTTCATCAAATGGGAGCATATCACCCTACCATTGTTTACTCTATTCCTTTATATGCTTATCGGCTTAACTCAGCAAAGCACAAGATTTAGGTGCCTTTCCCAACTGATTCTCGCTGTTCCTGCGATTGAATCAGGGGTAAAGCTGATCCATACAAACCACATTTTGTAGGTTGCTGTCTAAAGTCGATAAGCATTTTCCTTTATATGCCAAAAGGACTTGATCAAGCAGCTTCTTCACTGTTTCAAAGGCGGCGTTGTCCGCTTCGTCGAAGGGGAAGATGGCCTTGGGGTCGATCTCTACACCTCTGTGGACCAACAGTTTCTTGAAGAGCAGGGAGCAGCTGGAACCCATCTCGTAGACCGGCATCAGCCGGTCGATCAGGTGAGAAAGAGCGACCGTGCGGCTCAGGTTGCCGCTGTTATAGGCGCGGATCAGGTCGCTCCAGATATCCGGCACTACGTTGGCAAGGCCACCGATAGAGCCTACGCCGCCAGCGGCTGCATTATAGAGAAACTGGTCGTCAAAACCGGAATAGACCTCAAATCCGGTGCCTGCCATCGCGCAGCAGACCTGATTGGTGTGGGAAGGCTCATTCACCGTATCCTTCAGACCCACAATGTTCGGGTTCGCCGCCGTCAGCCGTTGGATCGTCTCGGCGCTGACACAGTGGCCGCTGCGGGCGGGGTAGTTGTAGATATACATATCACCGTGGAGTTTTTTGGCCAAAGCGTCGTAATAGGCAAAGATCTTCTCCTGATCCATGCTGTAATAGAAGGGGCCGATCACCAAGGGGGCTTTGTAGCCCGCGCCGTATACGAAGTTAGACAGCTCCAGGGTCTGGTCGAAGGTGATGCACCCGGTTCCGGCGTACAGCGCCACCCGGCCGTTCACATAGTTCGCATAGAAGGAAAGGAAGTCCTTCTTTTCCGCCACGGAAAGCTCTGTAAATTCACCGGTGGAGCCCAGCACCAGAATACCGTCCACGTGGTTGGCAATCAGGTAATCGATCATCTTTTTGTTATCTTCGTAATCGGGTTTTCCGTCATGTCCAAATACCGTAACCACAGGCACAATGATCTTTGCCATGAATATCGCCTCCTGAGAGATTAAATAAGGCAGCCCGCACCGAACCGAGATCCGATGCGGGCTGAACAGGGAAGGGAAGAGTTTGTTCAGAGAGAAAAGGAATTACTGTTCGTTGAAGCTCTTTTCCAGACGAACGTAAGAATCGTAGCGCTTGTCAGCCTCGACCTGCGCCTCGGCAAACAGCTTTTCGGCGGTCTCGGGGAACTTGACCTTCAGACCGGCATAGCGAACCTCGCCATCCAGGAAATCCACAACGGGACGAGAAGGCTTCTTGTAATCCAGAGAGAAGGGCTTCTCCTTCTTATCGGGATTATAGCGGTACAGGGGCCACAGACCGCAATCCACAGCCTTCTTCATCTCGGCCTGGGCCTTGCCCATACCGGCCTTGATGCCGTGGTTGATGCAGGGCGCGTAAGCGATGATGATGGAGGGACCCTTATGGGCAACAGCCTCGGTGAGCGCCTTCATCAGCTGGCCGGGATTTGCGCCCATTGCAACGGAGGCCACATAGGTGTTGGGATAGTTCATCATCAGACGGCCAAGGTCCTTCTTGGCAGTCTTTTTGCCGCCGTCGGCAAACTTGGCGCTGGCGCCGATAGGCGTAGCCTTAGAGGACTGACCGCCGGTGTTGGAATATACCTCGGTATCCACCACGAACACATTGATATCCTCGTTAGAGGCCATGACGTGATCCAGGCCGCCGTAACCGATATCGTAGGCCCAGCCGTCGCCGCCGTACAGCCATACAACCTTCTTGCCCATCTGATCCTTGTTCTTCAGGATGTTCTCGGCGGCGGTCTTGGCCTCGCCGGTCAATTCGGCCTTTTCCAAAGCGGCGATCAGGATGCGGGCGTCGCTGTCATTCCGATCCAGATCCTCGAAGCTTTCCAGCCACGCATTGATGGCGGCCTTCAATTCCTCAGATCCGGTCAGGCCCAGCAGGGACTCGGCCTGAAGCTTCACATAGTTGCGGCGCTGCTTGACTGCCAGTACCACGCCCATGCCGTTTTCTGCCTGATCCTCAAACAAAGTGGCGTAGTAGGACGGGCCGCGGCCCTCCTTGTTCTTCGCGTAAGCCAGAGAGGGGAACGCGCCGGCCCACGCCGTTGAACAGCCCACGCCGTTGACCCAGTAAGTCTTTTCGCCGTAGAGCTGAGTGATGAGCTTTGCGTAGGGAGTTTCGCCGCAGCCTGCGCAGGCGCCGGAGAATTCCACCAGAGGCTGCGCGAACTGGCTACCCTTGAGGGTCTTGCGGTCAAACACGCCCGGTTTATCGCTGAGAGACAGGGCGTAGTTCCAGTTGGTCTCATCATACATGGTGTCATCCACGGGCTGCATGGTCAGAGCCTTATCCTTAGCCAGGCAGGACTCCGCGCAGCTGCCGCAGCCGGTGCAGTCCAGGGTGCTGACCTGCAAGCGATACTTCATGCCGGCGGCACCCTTGGCGTCCACCATGGTGAAACCGGTGGGAGCGTTCTTGGCCTCCTCCTCGTTCACCAGGTAAGCGCGGATGGCGGCGTGGGGGCAGACAAAGGTGCACTGGTTGCACTGCAGGCACTTGGCGGGGTCCCAGGTGGGCAGGCTGGCGGCGATGCCGCGCTTGTCATACTTGGAAGTACCCATGGGATAGGTGCCGTCCTGATAAGGAGCCAGAGCGGAAACAGGCAGGTCGTCGCCCCGCTGACGGTTGCAGGGGATGACGATGTTCTTCACCACATCGGGAAGGCTCTCGTCCACGGTGCGCTCGTCCTTGGCCTGTGCCCAAGAGGCGGGGACCTCCACCTTCACAGGGCTGTTGATACCGGCGTCTACGGCGGCCAGGTTCATGGCCACCACCTTTTCGCCCTTCTTGGCGTAGGTCTTTTGAGCGGCTTCTTTCATGTAACGCACGGCATCGTCCACAGGCATTACGTTGGAGAGCTTGAAGAAAGCGGCCTGCAGGATCAGGTTGGCGTGGTTGCCCAGACCCAGTTCCCGGGCGATCTTGTTGGCGTCCACGGTATAGAACTGGACGTTGTGGTCAGCGATGTACTTCTTCACATCGCCGGGCAGATGGAGCTCCAGCTCCGCGGCGTCCCAAGAGGTATTCAGCAGGAAGGTGCCGCCGTCCTTGATCTCGTGGATCATATCATACTTGGTGATATAGGACTGAGAATGGCAGGCCAGGAAGTCGGCGGCCTTGATCAGATAGGTGGAGCGGATGGGGCTCTTGGAGAACCGCAGGTGGCTCTTGGTGATGCCGTAGGACTTCTTGGAGTCATACTCAAAGTAAGCCTGCGTATACATACCGGCGTGGTCGCCGATGATCTTGGCGGAGTTCTTGTTCGCGCCAACAGTGCCGTCAGAGCCAAGACCCCAGAATTTGCAGGACACAGTGTCGGCAGACTCGGTGACCAGCGGCTCATGGACATCCAGAGACAGATGGGTCACATCGTCCACGAGGCCGATGGTGAACATCTTCTTGGCGTTCTCGTCCTTCATGTTGTCATAGACGGCCTTGATCTGGGCGGGCGTCACATCCCGGCCGGCAATACCGTAGCGGCCGCCATAGACGGTGGGGGCGTTGGCCTGACCCTCCAGAGCCGCGCAGGTATCCAGATAAACGGCACCGCCGATAGCGCCGGGCTCCTTGGAGCGGTCCATGGCGGTGATCTTCTTTACCGTCTTGGGCAGGGTGTTCAGGAAATACTGGATGTCGAAGGGACGGAACAGGTGGATCTGCAGCAGGCCCACCTTCTCGCCCTGCGCGCTGAGGTGATCGACGACCTCTTTGGCGCACTCGCAGGCCGAGCCCATCATCACGATGACCCGCTCGGCATCCTCAGCACCATAGTAGTTGAAGATGTGGTAGTCGCGGCCGGTGATCTTGTTGATCCCCTGCATGTAACCCTCTACGATGTTGGGGATGGAATCGTAAGTGGTGTTGTTGGCTTCCTGGCCCTGGAAATACACGTCCGGGCCCTGCACGGTGGTGCGGTGGACAGGGTGCTCAGGGTTCATAGCAATGCGGTGGAACTCAGCCATGGCGTCCTGGTCCAGCAGTTTGGCAACCTCGTCTAGATCCAGCACCTCGATCTTCTGGATCTCGTGGCTGGTGCGGAAGCCGTCGAAGAAGTGCAGGAAGGGGATCCGGGCCCGGATGGCGGACAGATGGGCCACGGCGGCCAGGTCGGCGGCCTGCTGGACGCTGCCGCTGGAGAGCATGGCAAAGCCCGTCTGGCGGCAGTTCATCACGTCGGAGTGGTCGCCGAAGATGGAGAAGGCGTGCGTGCCCACCGTGCGGGATGCT